>Ga0206818_1020_pt1 | contig 61309 bp, 60 predicted proteins | sample Alteio_BWOrgCont_86_FD_152881 | JGI IMG/M metagenome (GOLD analysis project Ga0206818, IMG submission 152881) | Enriched cells from forest soil in Barre Woods Harvard Forest LTER site, Petersham, Massachusetts, United States -... | ecosystem: Environmental > Terrestrial > Soil > Temperate forest >...
TTTGTACCGCATATTACGGCGCTGCTGTTTCCCCTTTTTCTTTTTATAGCCACTATCTTTTTCACTTCCAAACTGGCTTACCGGTCAGAGGTTATTGCTATACTTTCATCGGGAGTGTCGTTCCAGCGGTTTTTAAGGCCATACCTTATTGGCGGCGGGTTTCTTTGCTTAGTGTCCCTTATAGCCAATCACTGGATAATACCTGTAGCCAATAAAGAACGTATAGCTTTTGAAGATAAGTACATTAATGAAGAGAACTTTAAGTATGCCGCAGACAATATGCACCTCGGCATATCGAAAGACACCTATGTTTATCTGCAGAATTATAATTACGCCAGCAATACCGGCAACCGTTTCACAGAAGAACATATAAGCGGTACACTGCTGAAAAAAAAGCTGATGGCCGAATATGTTACTTACGATACCCTGAAAAAAATATGGCACCTGCACAATGTAGTCATACGCACCAACGACAGCGATAAAGAAAGTATCACTAAAATACCGGTGATGGATAAAACATATCCCTTCACCCCCGGCGACCTGAACCGGACAGACGCCATAAAAGAAGCGCTCACCACTCCCCAACTGGACCGGTATATAGCTACTGAAAAACTACATGGCAGGGAAAACCTTAACTTCTATTATGTAGAAAAAGAAAGACGCACTGCACAGCCATTCGCAGCATTCATACTAACCATTATAGGCGCGTGTATAGCGAGCAGGAAGATACGCGGCGGCAGCGGCCTGCACCTTGCCCTGGGTATTGTTATCAGCGCGGTATATATCATGTTCCTGCAAACCTCTACCACCTTCTCCACTAAGGCCAACCTCAATCCATTCATTGCTGTATGGATACCGAATATAATTTTCGGCGTACTGGCTTATATTTTGTACAGAAGGCAGGTGAAATGAAAAACCCCAAACCCCTGAAGGGGCTTCTCCTCGTTTTCTAAAAAAACAAAAAAAAACCTCCGAAAAAGCTACCGTGTACCAACATATTTTTTACCTTATTTCATTCTATGATCTGCCCCATTAGGGGCTATCGGTTTGTAGCAAAATGCTTCCAAATTCGAGATTTGCCCCGTATGGGGCTACCCGTTTCACGCATAGGGTAACCCCATACGGGGCATAACCCATTCTAATTTAATATAGGCTACAAACCTTTAGCCTCTATGAGGCATAACTTATTATGATAAAATACTTGTGGATACATGGTAGCCCAAAAAGCTGGAACTTGTTCCTGGCTTCCTATTGTTAATTATTGATAAATAATGGCTTACATTGTGGCCATTCGCTGGGGATCATCAAACTTTTTTATGCTCCGTTCTTCTGTAAATAAGGCTGTACTCTTTATAGTAGTTATCATCTCTGCTGTTTTCTTTTTTAAGTACGGTATCCATCCCCGCAATCCTACTTTTTCTTCCGATGCTTTTACCTATTACAGGTACTTGCCTGCAATATTTATTTATAACAATGATATAATGGCTGAACTGCCGATTGATAAAGGAATTGATACGGGTATAGTGATGTCATCAAAAAAGGTGCAAGACTGGCAAGCGCCCCAAACCGGTAAAGTAGTAAACCCTTATACCTATGGCGTTGCTTTTATGGAAATGCCTTTCTTTTTTATTGCGCACACCATAGAAAAAATAAGAAACGCCCCGGCCAACGGGTATTCTGCCACATACGATTACCTTATAAAAACAGCAGAACTGTTTTACGCATTGATGGGGTTAATACTTGTGTACAAAATATTGAAAAACTACTTTACACCCACCCAATCATTCCTGGGAGTAATTGCAATTTTTTCAGGCACCAATTTATTCTGGTTCACACTCATCCAGGGTGGCATGTCGCATGTGCCATTATTTTTCCTTTATGCCTTACTTATATACCTTGTCATAGAACTGCATAAGCAACCCAAAACGGTTACCTTCTTTGCTACAGGCTTTATAGCGGGGCTGATTACCATAATACGCCCTTCGGATATATTGTGTTTACTGATACCCTTGTTATATAATGTTTACAACAAGGAAACTGTTCTTCAAAAGATCGAATTTATAAAAGAGAACCTTTTTAAAATGGTATGCTTTGCCCTTGCTTTCTTTATACCTATTATCCCCCAGCTTATATACTGGAAAGCAGTTTCGGGTAGTTATCTTTATTACAGTTATGGACGCCAGTCTTTCAACTGGCTTCATCCCAGGATCATAGAAGGGCTGTTTTATTTTTCAAACGGCTGGCTGCCATATAGCCCGGTGATGATCTTTTCTATTGCAGGTTTCGCGCTGTTTGGCCGTTATAAAAAATGGGCATGGTGTACATGGGTTATATTCCTGCTCTATATTTATATTATTTACTCGTGGTATTGCTACAACTACATCAACGGCTATGGCTCCAGGCCTATGATTCATCTTTACCCACTGCTTGCACTGCCTCTTACCGCATTTATACAGTTTATTTCGGGGAAAAGATTCTTCGTCAGAGCGTTTATTGGCGTGCTGTGCGTTTTTTTTATTTCACTGAATATCGGTTTTTGCAGGCTACAGGCTACAGGTATGCTGAAAAGTGAAGAATCAAATATTGCATATAATTTTCAGGTTTTTTTCCGCAATCATTTAACCTACAATGACCTGGTAGTATGCGATGTAAAAGAGCGCCAACCGGAACACAATAAACTAACAAAATTACAAACACTGGCGTGTGAAAATTATAATGATTCGCTATCAGACCATTTTGTAAAAGATACGATATTAAATAGCGGGTACTTTTATCAAATGGAAAATGACCAGTATTCTCCCGATCTTTCCGTTGCTTATAACAATGAACAATTTAAAGACGCAAAGTGGCTGAAATGCTGCGGTAAATTCATGTATCCTCAAAAACCGGGTAATAGTATGCACTTACTTGTACTTGATATACCCGGAAAATTGTGGAGGTCTTGCAGAATAGAAAATAAAATAAACGATTCGCTCAAAAATTACAGCCTTGATCATTCAGAAACAAATAAATGGGGTTATGTTTATTTCTACATCAGGATACCTGAAAACATGAAAAGCGGGGATGTTATTAAACTCTATGTCTGGAATTTTCCCCAAACCGAATTGTTTGTTGACGATCTATGCCTGGAATTATACGAATGAAAAACAACCGCAAACCTCAAACCCCTGACCCCTAAAGGGGAACCACAATTTAGCAATAAATCTTTATCCCGGCCGTACTTTGCAATTTGACAATTTTATCTATTTGCCGCACCAATGAAGGACGGGTAATGAGGGGAAGCCCCTTTAGGGGTTTGGGGTTAATAATCTCCATAAGATGTTACCGGCAATTGATTGAGCGCTTCTTCAAGTTGCTTATCACTGGGGGCAGATCCATGCCATTCGTGGGAGCCTTCCATAAAACTAACGCCTTTACCCATTTCGGTGTGCATGAGTATGCACACGGGCTTGCCGTTGCCGGTGGCTGCTTTTGCTTTGGCAAGCCCTTCCAGTACCGCATCCATATCGTTTCCTTCCATCTCCATTACGTGCCAGCCAAAAGCTAAAAATTTATCTTTGAGCGAACCGAGGCTCATTACCAGCCGCGTGGGTCCGTCTATCTGCTGGCCGTTATGGTCCACCGTGGCAATAAGGTTATCTATTTTGTGGTGCGCCGCAAACATGATCGCTTCCCAGTTTTGCCCTTCCTGCAGTTCTCCATCACCATGCAGTGAATAGACAATGTGGTTATCGTTGTTCATTTTTTTAGCAAGCGCTGCGCCGCAAGCCACGCTCATGCCCTGCCCCAGCGAACCGCTGGCAATACGCACACCCGGCAGATGCTCGTGTGTGGCCGGATGCCCCTGCAAACGGGAATTGATCTGGCGGAATGTACTTAACTCGCTTACCGGAAAATAGCCAGAACGCGCCAATATGCTATAGAACACCGGAGATATATGCCCGTTCGACAAAAAGAAAATATCCTCACCGATACCGTCCATATCAAAGCCAGGCTTGCGCTCCATGACCTTGAAATAAAGGGCGGTAAAAAAATCGGCGCAGCCCAATGAGCCGCCAGGATGGCCGCTTTGCACCTTGTGAACCATACGTACTATATCGCGGCGCACCTGTGTGGCCATTTCTTTCAGGTTATTATTATCCATTTGCTTGCGGGAAATTGTGGGCAAAAGTAGCAGATTCAGGGGATTTTAAAAATACTTAGTCTATTAAATATTGCGCCCACTCTTCATCGTTTTCATTTTCCCAAGTTTCACTTAAAGATTGTTCAGAAATGTGCATACAATCTATGGTCAATGAATGCCATGGCGCATAATCTGCTTGTAGGTTCATAATTACAAAACTAAGATTTTATTGAGGAAATTGATAAAAACCATGTAATTTTAAATCATGCAGGCCAATGCTTCTATCCCAATATTTAATAAACGCATCTTCTGGGATGTGAATTTTGATGCAATTGATTATGATAAGAAGGCAGCTTTTGTGATTGAGCGGGTCTTTGTGCGGGGCGATGTTCCTGATATCCGCACATGCAGAAGACATTATGGAGATGAAAAAATCTGCAAGGTACTTTCCAATGCAAAATGGCTGCCGCTTGCTACCATTTACCTCGCCTGCGCTTTATTCAATAATGAACTAACCGACTACAAATGCTACAATACGGCACAGTTGAACCCCACACATTGGACATACTAAGGGGCCTGATGTGCCTTGATGAATTAAAAGATTTTTATCTTGTTGGAGGCACGGCCCTTGCTCTTTATTATGGACATCGTTCCTCAATTGACCTTGATCTGTTCGCAACTACAGCGTACAATAAAGATATGATTATACAGGTTCTGGAAGAACGTTTCCCAAAATTTACGTACAGTAATATACCTAACCCAATCGGAATTTTCGGCTTTATTGACGATGTGAAGGTTGATCTTGTAAAGTATCATCATTATCCCCTGATAGATAGCCCGTACATTGAAGATGGAATAAGGCTGGTTAGCATTCCTGATATAGCTGCGATGAAAATTGCGGCCATTCTCAGGCGTGGCGTTAAAAAAGATTTCTGGGACATATCGGAGTTGTTACATCATTACACCATTGAAGATATCATCAATTTCTACAACAGGAAATATCCCAACCACCAGTTATTAATATCTATACCGCAGGCAATAACCTATTTTGCTGATGCAGAGGAAAGCGAAGACCCGGTAAGCCTGAAAGGACAAACCTGGAAAGAGGTAAAAAAATTTATACAACAGAAGGCGAATGAGTATTTGAAATGACGTGTACTCCAAATTACCCCCATCTTTTTGCCTTTTAAAAACATTATTGCAAACTGTTTCTCAGGGATACTCCAAATAAATTAAAAGATTTTGTTGTTTTTGAGAAAAATTGTACTTTTATACCTTATGAAACGTAATATAACTATCAGTTACTGAAAATATTTTTATGCGTAAATCTACATTTTTTATCAGTTTAAGCACAACGGTTATCACTGTGTCTCTCTTTATTTTTCTGGCTGCCTGCCATAAAAATAAAACACCTGCGCCTGAAGACACCGGCTACGCCACAGACCAGGCAAACAGTGAGCAAACGTTTAATGACGTGGAGAATATAGCAAACCAGGCGGCTACTGTGGGTTCGGGTTCATTAGGCTACCGAACTACTGCTACCACCGGCACGGGTTGCGCTACGGTAACCCATTCGGGAGACTCGATCATTATTGATTTCGGCACATCAGACTGCACCTGCCACGATGGGCGTAAACGCAGGGGGACTATCATTGTTATTTATACCGGCGGCAACTATGGCGACAGCGGGTCTGTGCATACCATAACATTCGATAATTTTTACCAGAACGACAACAAAGTTACCGGCTCTAAAACAGTAACAAATATGGGGCATAATGCTTTGGGGCAGCCGTTCTTTAATGTTACTATTGTGGGTGCGCTGACAATGGATGGCGGCGGCACTATCAGTGTGAACTGGACCCGTGTGCGTACCTGGACAGCCGGATATGACACCCCTACCGATTTTACTGATGATGTTTATTCCATTACAGGCTCCGGCACATTAGTACGCGCGAACGGGATGCAGGTATCTATCAACATTTCTGTACCGCTTATAGTGGCTACAAGCTGCCATTGGATAGAAGCAGGATCAGTAGTTTATGGCTTGCCCGGCGGCGCTACACGCACGCTCAACTTTGGTAATACACCTGTTTGTGATGATCTGGCCACCATAACATTGGGCAACGGTACGGTACGTGACATTACACTTCCATAAAAATATTTTTCCGGTTTATCAGCATTAGTGAAGATAACAAAATAAATCCTACAATTTGATTGTTCTTTTCCATTTCTGTTTCGTTGCAAAAGTCTTTAAATAGCTTGCTATTCGCAGATTTTGCACCTCACATAAAAGAAAAATAACTACTCAACTTCTTAGGATTTATTTTGTCATCTTCACTAAAAAGGTGGAAATGTGTTCCACCTTTTATATTTTGTGTCGTTATCTGTATGCAACATTTGCTACTATTCGTATATTAGCGGCAATATTTATCATAAAGCCCTCCGTTTGGAGCGTTTTTAAACAAAATTATTTACCTATGCAATGCAATTCGATTTTCAGAAAAGGAGCCTTTTTTATAGTTATCCCCATGTTGCTGCTCTCTGCCTGCTCAAAGAGTAACAATGGGTTGTCGAACCCTGATGATAATGGCGGCTATGCTTCTGACGCTTCAAGAATAGAATGGGCCAATAATGATGTTATTTCTATAGCCGACGCAGCCGGGGAAACCTATAATGGCGCGTATATGCGCACCACGCATACCACTATCGGCGAGTGCGCATTAGTGGGTACGGATACGAATACCAGCGCCATGCACAACCTTACCATTCGCTTCGGCGATGTGGATTGCCCATGCCTTGACGGCAGGAAACGCAGGGGAACCATTATCGTTTACTATAACGGAAATTACACAGATTCGGCACAGATACATACCATCACTTTTGACAACTACTTTATTAACGATAACCAGTTGACCGGCAGCATCACTTATACCCGTGTGGATACTACTGTGATTGGCGACTGGTACTACAAGATACTGGTGAATGACGCCATGAATTTAACACCCGGCCAGCTAAACAGCCAGATAATTACCTGGAACGGAAACCTGGAACGGAAATGGGTAACCGGCTACGCCACCGACGACAGAAGCGATGATATATATGCCATCTCCGGCAGCGCCACACTTACGCGCGCCAACGGCCACCAGTTCACTTTTGATATAGCCACCCCGCTGCAATTCGCGCTAAACTGCGACTATGCCGAATCGGGCGTGGCTGATGTGTGGGGGCCGATTGCTCCTATGCGCATATTAAATTATGGCTCCGGCAATTGCGACCCCGACGCCCAGGTGAGCATAAGTGGAAACGTTTATTCGATATTGCTGCAAAAGTAATTAAATGACCCTATAAGCAATCCAATAAAATCTCACACGCCATCTGTATTTCTTCCATTGTAATGGTAAGTGCAGGGGCGAAACGAATGCACTGTGGGGCAAACAAAAACCAGTCTGAAAATAAGCCTTTTTGTAAACACCTGTGTAGTGTTTGGGATACCTGCTCTGTTGTGTCTAATTCTATGGCTATAAGCAATCCCTTGCTGCGGATAGTCTTAATTGCGGGATGTTTCAGTAACGAGAAAAACAATTGCTCTTTTGCGGCCACGCCTTCAATAATACTTTCGTCCAGCAGCGCCTTCATGCCGGCCATACCTGCGGCACAGCAGAGAGGGTGGCCACCGAAAGTGGTGATATGCCCCAATACCGGGTTATTGGTAAGGCTTTGCATCATACTGTGCGAGGCTATAAAGGCCCCCATCGGCATACCCCCGCCCAGCGCCTTGCCGAGCAGCACAATATCGGGTACCACCCCATAATGCTCAAAACCCCATAGTCTGCCGGTGCGCCCAAAGCCGCATTGTATCTCATCAAATATTAAGAGCGTACCGGTATCGGTGCATTTTTTACGCAGTTGTTGCAGCCATTCTATACCAGGTGTTATTACGCCTGCTTCACCTTGTATGGTTTCTATGATAACGCAAGACGTTTGCTCATTAATGGCATTTAAGAGCGCATCAGAATTATAGTCGTAATGCCATACACCCGGCAGTAGTGGCCGGAATGCGTTCCTCCAGTATTCATCGCCCATTACACTAAGCGCCCCCAGCGTATTGCCATGATAGCCATTGTTGCAACTGATCACATCTGTTCTGCCTGTTACACGTCGTGCGAGTTTTAATGCGCCCTCTGTAGCTTCCGCACCGGAATTAGTGAAGTAAACACAATCAAGATTTGGAGGCAGGTGTTTCGCTAACAGTTCAGCATATTTCACCTGCGGACTTTGTACCACTTCGCCATATACCATTACATGCAGGTATTCATCGGCTTGTTTCTTTATCGCATCAACTACAGCAGGATGTCCATGCCCTATATTGCATACGCTGATACCGCCTATCAGGTCTAAATATTTTTTGCCATCCACACCATACAAATAACTACCCTTTGCCGAAACTATCTCTATCCCCACCGGGGAAGGAGAGGTTTGTGCGACATGTTGTAAAAAAAGCTGGCGGTTGGTCATGGGTTAGTCTAAAGTCTAAAGTCTAAAGTCTAAAGTTTGCGAGTTGTTGAGATGTTTAAGTCAAAGTTATAGGAAATGAGGGGAAGCCTCTTTAGGGGTTTGGGGTTTTTAGATTTAACTCCTTTGCTTTTTCTACCAACAACTCATAAGCCGCTTCATAGTTATTGGGGATCACGCCATCAAGTATAGCCTCCCTAATGGCTGTCTTTAGCACCCCCACCTCGCGTGAAGGAGTGAGGTTGAATATCTGCATGATCTCATCGCCGCTTATCGGGGGTTGCCAGTTGCGTATCTTATCGCTTTCCTCCACTTCTTTCAGCCGCTGTTTTACTATTTCAAAATTCTCTAAGTAGCGTTTTACCTTCACCCTGTTCTTGGAGGTAATGTCGCTTTCACAAAGTATCATCAGGTCGTCAATTTCCTCACCGGCGTCAAAAAGGAGACGGCGCATTGCCGAGTCGGTTATATCTTCTTTGGTAAGGCTTATGGGGCGCAGGTGCAGCGCCACCAGCTTCGCCACATACTTCATATGCTCATTCATAGGCAGTTTCAATTGCCTGAATATTTTTGGGGTCATGCGCTCCCCCACAGTTTCATGGCCATGAAATGTCCAGCCGTGGCCTTCATCAAATTTCTTTGTCGCGGGCTTTCCTATATCATGGAGCAGTGCGGCCCAGCGCAGCCAAATATTTTCACTTTTGGCAGCGGTATTATCTATTACCTGCAGGGTGTGGTAAAAATTATCTTTATGTCCCTTCCCTTCTATGATCTCCACACCAGAGAGGTCGCACAATTGCGGGAAAAACTCTTTCAGCAACCCGCTCCTGAACAGCAGGTCGAGGCCAACAGATGGTTTCTTCGCGGCCATTATCTTATTGAGCTCATCGGTTATGCGCTCCTGCGATATTATTCGTATCCGCTCCTTATTTCTTCTTATTGCCTCAAAAACATCCGGCTCTATTACAAAATCCAATTGGGTGGCAAAGCGTATAGCCCGCATCATGCGTAGCGGGTCGTCAGAAAAAGTTATATCCGGCCCAAGAGGTGTGCGTATTATTTTTTGCTCAAGGTCCCGGATGCCGTTGAAAGGGTCTATCAGCTTCCCGAAATCCTGTTCATTCAGGCTTACGGCAAGCGCGTTGATGGTAAAATCTCTCCGTAGCTGGTCGTCTTCTATAGTGCCGGGCGCTACCTCCGGCTTTCGCGATTCAGGAACATAAGATTCTTTCCGTGCGCCCACAAACTCCACATCCAGCCCATTCAGCCGGAAATGAGCAGTGCCAAATGTTTTAAAAAAATTCACCTGCGGCTTATGAGCGAAAGTTTCAGAAACTGCCTGTGCCAATGCAATCCCATCACCAGTGCATACAATATCCACATCCTTAGTGGGCCTTCCCAAAACCTTATCGCGCACAAAACCACCAACCACATAACAGCTTACGCCAAGTAGTTCTGCAACTTCGCCAATTCTTTTAAATAAATTCAATTCTTCTTTGGAACAAACTATATCCATGATCGGGAGCAAAGCTAAGATATTGGTGGATTTAGGAGATAAATATGTAAATTTCGGTTCTAAAAACAGGCAACATGAAAGGAGTGAAATATGTAGTAGATGAAAATGATATTTTGAAAGCGGTAGTAATAGATATAAAAACGCTCGAACGCTATGATAAAAAGTTAGAAGATTTGCTTGATGGCATTATTGCAGAGTCGAGGAAAAACGATGGGAAAGTTCCGTTGGAAAAAGTGATTGGTAAATTGAAAAAAGCAGAGCAAAAGAGAGGGCAAAGTAAAAATGTTGGATTGCAGGAAAAGCTCAACAGGGCTAATAAATTACTGTCAAGGGTTAGTAATCCGGAAATACTAAATCAGCAGCGAAAACTTCCTTAGCCGCGATACAGTTTAAAATAATTTCATCTTGCAATTCTTTAACAAACTAATTGAATGACTTATGGCAAAGATAGAACGTGAAAAAATAAATGCTAATGAAGAAGAACTTATTAACGACATCAAAACAAAGCACACTAAACAGGGTAGTATGCTTGATGCTGCAAGGAAAATAGGCGAGCTAAGGGATTCAGGAATGACATCGGCCGATATTTCCAGACATATTGGTAAGACAGCAATGTTTGTATCAGATTGTCTGAAACTGATTGATAATGCAACTCCTAAAATTATTTCACACATTGAAAGTGGTCAATTAAGTTCTACTATTGCTTTAGAAATGCTTAAAGACATCCCTGCTTCAGAAGTGGAAGAAGCTGTAAACTCAGTATTAGTAAAGAAAGCAGCAAAAGAAGAACCAAGCGCATCAGGTAAAAGAAAGAAGAAAGTCACACCTTTAAAGTTATCAGAAATTGAAGAAGAATATGGTGGGCCTATGACTGCCAAAAGCAAAAAAGCACTTCAGGGTTAAACTTCTGACAAAACAAACAACATAACGCAGAAAATAGTTACAATCTCAGAATACAATTTCGCATCAGATGCCGACAAACCATTTATAAGCGAAGATGATTTCTACCAGGCTGTGGCTTTGCTGAAACGAAAGAAGAACATTATTTTGCAGGGGCCGCCGGGAGTGGGTAAAACGTTTATTGCCCGGAAACTGGCTTATGAGGTGATGCACGAAGTGAAGAATGAAAATATTGAAATGGTGCAGTTTCACCAGTCTTATAGCTATGAAGATTTTATACAGGGATTGAGGCCAACTGCAAAGGGTGGTTTTGAATTGCGGAACGGTATCTTTTATACTTTCTGCAAAAAGGCTTTGCAGCATCCAAATGAACAATTCTTTTTCATCATTGATGAAATCAACAGGGGGAATCTAAGCAAAGTGTTTGGCGAGCTGATGATGCTGATAGAGGCAGACAAGCGGTGTGAAAAATATGCACTGAAACTGACTTACACTGAAGATGAACAGAAATTTCATTCCCTGAAAACCTGTTTATCATTGGCACAATGAATACTGCCGACAGGTCGTTAGCAATAGTGGACTATGCTTTAAGAAGGCGATTTGCATTCTTCCCTTTGCACCCCGACTATGGCGAAACGTTTAAGGTGTTTCTTGCGGATAAAGGTGTTTCTGATAGCCTGGTAACTCATATTTGTTCATCGGTAACAAAAGTGAATGGTAAGATCATTGATGACAATAATCTGGGACATGGTTTCCAGATTGGGCATAGTTATTTCTGTTTATTCAATACAGGTGATGATGAAAGTGCTTGGTGGAACGATATATTGCGCTTTGAATTAACTCCGCTATTAGACGAGATATGGTTTGACGATTTGGAGAAAGCAAAAGAAATGGTACAAATTCTTTCAAGATAGCCTATGCAAATCCCGATAGAAAATATCTACTACCTGCTTTGCTACGCATGGAACAAGCTGGATGAAAAAGACAGGGTTTCCATTTCCATTGATGATAAAACAGAACTGCTTGATTTATTTGCAAAAGTGCTTATCAATGTCAGCAGAATGCTGCTGAAACGAGGCATTGATAGAAGCTACGTTGACTATACTACGGAAATAGCAGGCGTAAAAGGCAAATTGGAAATGAGCCAGACTTTAAAAAGCAACCTGCTTTTTAAGCAAAGAACCGTTTGTATTTTCGATGAATTTTCAGCCAATATTTTATCTAACCAGATACTTGTTACTACTATATTCAGGTTGATACGGACAAGAGGGTTGGACAATGAACTAAAGGCAGAATTAAGAAACCTGTTACGGATGTTTCCGGGTATTCAGCAGGTTGAAATAAAGCCTTTGCTGTTTCAACAAGTAAAGATCAACCGCAATAACCACTTCTATGGTTTCATTATGAATGTTTGCGGGATTATTTACGAAAGCACTTTGCCAACCGAAGAACACGGGGATTACAAATTTGCTGATTTTACGAGAGATGAAAAGAAAATGAACCAGCTTTTTGAAGCGTTTGTAAGGAACTTTTATAAGATTGAACAGGATAAATTCACAACAATAAAAAAAGAAACAATCAGGTGGCAATTTTCCGATACCGGAAATGATTCATTGCAATATTTGCCCCAAATGGAAACAGACATCACTTTGGAAAATGAAAATGAGAAAATAATCATTGACACGAAATACCATAAAGAAACAATGACTGTGAATTATGGTAAGGAAAAAATTAAATCAGCAAACCTCTACCAGCTTTATAGTTACCTGCTTACCCAGCAAGACCAACACCCAAAAACAATGAATGCAACAGGCATATTGCTATACCCAACTATCGAACAAGAATACAATCTCGATTTCAAATACCACGACCATAATATCCACATCAGAACCGTAAACCTAAATACTAATTGGAAACACATTTCGTCACGGTTGAAACAGATAATCCAGTTTGATAAAGCGATCTGATTTGTTGCAAATTCGATAAATCAGTATCTTTGGGCAGAACAATTAAATTTCGTTTTATGACCGACCAAGAAATGAAAGATCTGAAAAAAGCCTTGATGAAGCAAAGAAAAGAAGTCAGGTCTTCTAAAGAAGCTGCACAAAATCTATTGATAAGTCTTGGAATTCTTACCAAGAAAGGCAATTTTACAAAAGCATATAAACCTGCAAAATAAATGTATTCTGTAAAGTCAGGATTGATTATTACTTTTCATGGATGTGATGCGGAAGTATGTAATGCAATTGTAAAAGGTGCCCCTTTTAAACCAAGTGAAAATGATTATGACTGGTTAGGGCATCGCATGTATTTTTGGGAATACAACGAACAAAGGGCGCTTGAATTTGCTATTGAGCAAAAAAATAATCCACGCCACGAAGGACAAATCATCATTACTCCAGCCGTTTTAGGAGCTGTTCTTGACTTAAAGCATTGTTTAGATTTAAGCGACAGCAAGTATCTGGATTTAGTGAGAAATAGCTACGATAACCTTGCCTATTCTTATGAGCTTTTAGGGAAGGATTTACCCATAAACAGTCCTGTTAAGAGTTCGAATGATAAATTATTAAGGCGGTTAGATTGTGCTGTTATTGAAAACCTGCACGCACTTTTAGATAGTGAACCATTTGATTCTGTGAAAGGCATATTTGTGGAAGGAGAACCTTTGTATGAAGGCGCTGGTTTTAATACAAAGAACCACATTCAAATTTGCATCAGGAACCCCAATTGCATAAAGGCGTTTTTTTACCCGAGGAAATTAGAGGTTTGGCCTGTAAAGAAAAAATAACTCACCCCCTCAACACCTCCATCCCCCCATCATCCATAATCCGCACCAAACGCGAAGGCTGGCGAAATGCTTCATCATCCTGACGGTATTTTACTGCATAGTCAACGCCTTCAATAATTGCGCTGTCCACCATTTTGTAAATAGCGGGGCTGGGTTGCCCGCTTATGTTTGCCGATGTGGAGACAATGGGCTTTCTGTACCTTTTAATTAATGCTTTGCAAAAAGGATCGGTGGTCACCCTTATGGCTATGCTGCCATCACTGTTTACCACATTATCAGGGAAGCCCAGGGCGTTTTCATAGATAACTGTTGTAGGGCGGTCGAAACTTTCTATGATAGCTATTATGTCGGGGTGCGGGGCCGCTACATACTGCAATACATCTCTTGCTTCTGCCAGCAATACTATCATGCTTTTTTCTTTCGGGCGGCGTTTTAACGCGAATACTTTTTCTACCGCGCTTTCGTTCATGGCGTCGCAGCCCAGTCCCCATATAGTGTCGGTGGGATAGAGTATTACCCCGCCCTGCTGCAAGGCGTTTACGCAGTTCTTTATGTCGTTTTCAAAGTCCACCATAGCAATTGTTCATTGGTAATTTCATGTGCGCATCTGAAATGCCCCTCCGGGCAGGCTTTATGCCCATGCAGCCCGCAGGGGCGGCAATACAGTCGTTCCTTTATCTCCACCACTTTGCCATTATTACGCAACGGCCCGAAACCAAAAGCCGGAACAGTGGAACAAAAAACTGCCGTAACCGGCGCATTCATTGCAGAGGCAAAGTGCAGCGGCGCCGAATCATTGGTATAATTCATATCAGCCCCCTGCATCAACGCGGCAGATTGTAAGAAACTTAATTTTCCGCAAAGGCTATGTACCTTCCCGGAAGGTATTTTTTGCAGTATTGATTCCGCAAGTACATTATCTCCCGGCGCGCCGAGTAAGTAAATGTGGTAATGGCCCGGTAAGCGGTTTATTAACCCGATCCATTTTTCGGGTGGGAATTGTTTGGTAAACCATACCGAAGAAGGAGCAATACATAGATAAGGTTCAGCCTGGTATTGTTTTACCAATTCATAATCTGCCGCTGAAGGATACAATTTAGGCAGCGCATATTCGCTATCGGTAATGCCGGCGATCAGCATTTGGTTTCTTGCCACTTCATGCACCGGGTTATCAGTGTAAGGTTCAGAAATTATGTGCCTCACTTTTTGGGTGTAACAAAAAGCAAAAGGGTTTTTATCAAACCCGGCTTTATACTTTGCCCCGGAAAAGAAGGTAATAAAGCCCGAGGTACCGAAACGGTGCAAATTGATAACGTGAGTATATTGTTCCCTGCGCACCCGCAACGCCATAATTAGCAGGTTCCTGTTCTTATTTTCTTTTTTGTCCCAAACCAGCAGGTTGGTGATAAAGGGATGGCCTTGCAGCAACCCCTCATTTCCCTTGCGCAACAGGAAGTCTATCTGAGCATCGGGGGCGTGTTTATGCAGCTTTTCAACAATGGAAGTAGCCAATACCACATCGCCTGTAAAAGCAGTCTGTATGACCAGGAATTTAAGCATCCTGACAATAATACATCAAGTTTTCAAAAAAGTTTGTCAAAATCCCTTTTTCATACATAATAGCATTAGTTATAAATAGGGGTATTCGTCCCGATAGTTGTCTTAAAATGACGCTACCAATTTTTTAAAACCGGCAATCAATATATTTCAGCAGGTTTTAACAATAAAAAAAACAATTTTTTGCTTTTTAGCGTTAAATTTGTTTTCGTATTTTAAAAATAAAACCTCATAAGAAATGAAAAAAGCTATTCTATCCTTAGGGCTATTGCTGTTATCGGCGGGCGTTACTATGGCGCAGCATAAAGGCGATAAAGAAAGTTCTGCGCTAAGCGAAAACCAGCAAACGGTAACAACATCCCCTGCTACCACTTTGAAAGCCGACGATATGGCATTTAAAGCTTTGAGCCATGAGTTCGGTACGGTTCCTGAAGGGCCGGATGCTACCTGCGAATTTACATTCGTGAATACCGGCAAAGAACCTATAATCATTCAAAAAGCGCAGCCTTCCTGCGGTTGCACCGTACCTTCTTTTTCCAATGCCCCGGTTGCTCCCGGCGCTACCGGCACTATCAATGTGGCTTACCATACCAAGGGTAAGCCTAACCCATTCACTAAAACCATTACTGTGGTATCAAATGCGGGTACTAAGGTGCTGACCATTAAAGGCGTTGTAGAAAAGGCGCCCACAGGGTCTGTTCCTGAAAACAACTCCATGATAAAAACCAACTAAATTTCTTCGCTCAATACCGAACATGAAAAAACTTTTTTTTAGTATCCTATGCCTGTCCATAAGTTTTTCTGCTTTGCACGCGCAGGGAATACAACAGGTAACGCCAAGCCAGGCTGCCGAAATAAACAAAAAAAATCCGGCGCCGCCTCCTGCGGAAATTGACCCTAATGCCGGCAAGTTCAAATTTAAAGAAGAAACGCACGATTTCGGTGAGGTTCCCGAAGGCCCGGCGGCTGAATGCGATTTTGAGTTTAAAAATGTAGGCAAAAGCCCGATCGTTATTATTGAAGCTCATGGCTCTTGCGGCTGCACTGTGCCCAAATGGCCCACAGACCCCATTCTTCCTAAAAAGAAAGGCGTTATACATGTCACTTACAATACCCATGGCCGCGTAGGGGTTATCAACAAAGATGTGTTTATCACCTCCAACGCACAGCAAAAACCCATGAAATTGCATATTACCGGTACGGTGAAGGCAACTCCAAAACCGGCAGAACCGGTAGCGGCGCCACCGCCTCCACCACCACCTGATGTTAATAAATAATACCTAATGATTAATGGTTAATTATTAATGATTAATGGTCAAAATAACTTCGACATACCTGACTTGCCAAACTTATTTTTGTCAACGTTCCTATTTTAAAATAAAAAACAATTGCAGATTATTAAACCAATTTTTATGAAAAAACTATTGATCGCACTATTCTGCCTCACTATCGGCACAGGCGTAAATGTAAACGCGCAAACAACTACTTTACCGGCAAAAGAAGGCCCCATGTTCAAGTTTGACGGCGGGGACACCCACGATTTTGGCGTTTTGCAAAGAGGCCCTGTAGCCATGTATGTTTTTGAATTTACAAACACAGGAAACAGGCCGCTCAACATCATTAATGTTACCCCTTCCTGCGGCTGCACAAATGTTGACTGGCCTAAAACCCCCATCATGCCGGGACAAAAAGGAAAAATACAATTAGGTCTGAAAACGGAAGAGCAGCACGGCGTTTTTAATAAAGAAGTTTACATCCAGTCCGATGCCGTTAACAACCCTCATGGCGACAAACGCTATACCATCTACATAAAAGGCAATGCGGTTGATGAAGTGAAGAAGTAGAAGGTAGAAATAAGTAAAGCATTCATACAAAGCCCACCATTTGCATACAGCAAATGATGGGTTTTTTCTTTTGTATCTTCAAGTATCTCATACTATTGTTGCCTATGGATATTTAACATTCCAATTCCACCCCAATGGCATGGTTTTGGCAAATATACATATATGAATAGGGTGCAGTTTTTTTATGACGATGACCTGGTGGCTCTGGAGGTGAAGATAAATCAATGGCTTTCTGCTAATAAAGATTTAAAGATAATTGAAACCAACATCAATGCAATTGGCGCGCCCAGTACAAGGGCGGGAATAACAAATACGGAGAAGTATGTATTTTATATTCTTTATTCAACGCCGGAGTGGAAAAATATGGTCGCAGAGCAGAGCATGGAAGAAATGTTACCTGTTTTAGAGAGAACAGGAACAAAGAGAAACGGAGATACTCCCACTTTCGGAACGATGACAAAATAAGCTGGAAAACCGGGGCAAATCAAAATGAAGAACTCTCCGCATATTCCAGCCTGGCATCAGAAAGTTTTAACCCCGAAAGTTTTTGTATTGGCGCGTCTTTCTGCTGTATCAGCACTTTGAATTTATTCCCCATATCCACAAGCAGTTTACGTTTTATAAATGCTTCCTTTTTATAGTTGATATAGTTACCCGGTTCCTGCACTGTTATTTTTTTGAGATGGTCTGTAAGCCCGAGGGCAAGAAGAAAATTTGCCTGGTTTGTGTATCCGTTAAAATGGAGGCCATTTTTAAAACCCCAATGATGCAATGCCGAAAAATTGACGTGAGCGGTAATGTCCTGTGCGCCTATATCATCATATAGCCTGTCGCTGATATTGTGTTTATGATAACAGATAAGCGTACCCTGGTTTCGTCGCTCGCAATATAGTTCAGAGGAGTTATACCCATAGTCAATAGTCAGCAAATAGCCTTTTTTAAAACAGGCCGAAATTTCTTTAACCCACGCTATGGCTTCAAGATTTATTTCGGTACGGAAACCTTTTGGTAACACTATATTCAGCTCGTCCAGATATTCTTTAAGGTTTTCGGAGGCAGGCCGCAACGCCTCCACAAAACCATCTTTATAGTCCACCAATACTTCCATAAGTTCATCGCCCATCTCCACCTTATGCACCGGGAAGTTATCCACCAGTTCATTGGATAAAATACAACCTGTGATTCCAGAAATATCCCTTATTGAATCATACCAGCTTACTTTTTCAACTAAATGCGCTTTTTCCATTTTACGCATCACCGGGCTTTTCTCAATAATGCAATAATTAAGGCTGTCATAAAACCTCCTGTTGTTTTTCAGGTAGCTAAGAATGTCATGGCAGAGCGCTCCGTTACCTGCCCCGTATTCCACAATGGTAAATGTTTCTGCACCCAGGATGCACCACATTTCTTCCAGTTGCCTGCCTATCATAGCCCCATAGGCAGGCGTCAGGCTGGAACTTGTATAGTAATCTCCGCTCACCCCGATCTTATCAAAAGGAGAAGTATAGTATCCCAACCCGGGATAGTATAAAGCCATTTCCATAAAGTCGCGAAAAGAGATCGGGCCGTTTTCCCTGATCTTTTGTATGATGATTCCGGCGAGTTCCATATTTTATTTTGCAAACTAAAGTGATTACAATTTCTCAAATAATGTTTCGGCTAATGCTCCAATGATCGGTATTGGTTTTTCCCGCTCATAAACAGCATTGCAAAATCCCCATACCCATAATACCAACCAAATAATATCAAGTGCGTCAATAAATTCTTTATTAGCCCAATAACCAAATCCATTTATTACAAATAGCAATATGTACAATAGCAATGTTTGCCTTAGATGATAGGCTGCAAGAGAAGTTCTGTTGTTCCTGTAAAGTGCATAATAGGCAATGAACCAACCTATAAGTGTAATGTAACACACTATAGCGGCAGTCTTGGGATTGTCCGGAGACCCTAAATAACTTTTCCCGATTGTGTCCATGGGATAGATTTTATTAAAACCAGTTTAGAACGCCAGAATTATGGAGCGCATAAAAATCAAGCCGGAACTACCTGCGATCTTACATTTGCCAGTACCAGAAAAAGAACCGGTTCAATCAAAAAAAAACAGCAATCCAGTAGTTGTACCGTTCCCTTCTTTTTAAAACACAGCTATCATTTCATTTACTGATTTTCAAATATTTGTGGTTACTCCTCACGAAAATTTGTAGAAATATTTTCTCATCCAAAAATTAAATTATTGCATGAAATAAAAAAATGAATATTAATGGGCGAATTGCAGCAAATACATGCAACAAAAAATAGTGAATACATAATATGCAAAACTGATATTGGCACAATTATTATTGTTGCTTAAAAAAAGTATTTTGACCATGTTGTCTGCGAAGAAGGTACACCTGAAGATAGTTGAGATAAGTGATAAACTGGTCATAGAGGCTGCGCCTATTTATGTAAATTGGGTTGTAGCTGAACTAAAGACCACAAAAGAAGAATTGCTGCCTTATTTATTTATTTTAGAAGTTCTGAATATTATCCATTTCAAGGAAAAGAGTGAAGACATAATTTTCCTTACGGAATCCGGGAAATTAGCCAACATATAGTATCAGAAAATCATCGTTTTATCGCCTGGCACGATTTTTATGCTATCCTTTTTACAACATTTTTTCATGTAATTTTAAGCCAATAACTGAAATATATATTTATATTTTTAGAAAAATACTGTATTTAAAATTATTTATTCACCGCACATTTTTATTATTATGAGTATGGAAAATGATCGCATCAATGGCTCATCAAACGGGGCTGAAACGCTTGAGTTAGCAGAAGAAACAGTAACGCTCCGAAAACCTAAATCTGCAAAAAAACAAAAAAACAAACCGGTCCTGGAACAGCCCGGCCAGTATTACGAGAACATATACGACCCCCGGCCAACGGAAATTCTGGATAAAGAACTATTAAGAATATTAATAGAAGTGCGGAACGGGAATTTCACCGTAAGGATGCCATTCGACCAGGTAGGTATCACCGGTAAAATATGTGATACGCTCAATGAGATCATTTTCATGAACCAAAAGATGACGGAGGAATTTACCCGCGCCAGTAATACTATCGGCAAGCAGGGTAAATTAACGCACCGCATTGAAGTACCCTTCGCCAAGGGTTCATGGAGTACGGGTGTTGATTCGCTGAATACGCTCATTTCAGACCTGGTGCATCCAACCATAGAAATAGCCGGTGTGATAAGCGCTGTGGCAAAGGGCAACCTGTCGCAGCAAATGCCTTTGCAGATAGGCGACCATGTACTGCAAGGTGAGTTTGCCAGGATAGCCAAGGAAGTGAATGACATGGTGAAGCAGCTAAACCTCTTCTCAATGGAAGTAACCCGCGTGGCGCTGGAAGTAGGTACCGAGGGAAAACTTGGCGGGCAGGCTACCGTGAAAGGCGTAGGCGGCGTATGGAAAGACCTTACCGACTCTGTGAACCAGATGGCCTCTAACCTGACCGCACAGGTACGTAACATAGCCGAGGTAACTACCTCTGTGGCAAAAGGAGACCTTTCGCGCAAAATAACCGTGGATGTAAAGGGAGAAATATTAGAACTTAAAAATACTATCAATACGATGGTGGACCAGCTAAATTCATTCTCATCGGAAGTGACCCGTGTGGCCCTGGAAGTGGGAACAGAAGGGAAACTTGGCGGACAGGCGCAGGTAAAAGGCATCGGTGGTACCTGGAAAGACCTTACAGACTCTGTAAACCAGATGGCCAGTAACCTGACAGGGCAGGTAAGAAACATTGCGGAAGTAACAATAGCCGTAGCAAGAGGTGACCTTTCCAAGAAAATTACCGTGGACGTAAAAGGTGAAATATCAGAGCTGAAATCCACGATCAATACGATGGTGGACCAGCTTAATTCTTTTTCGGCGGAAGTAACGCGCGTGGCAAGGGAAGTGGGTTCGGAAGGCAAGCTGGGCGGGCAGGCGGAAGTGAAAGGCGTAGCCGGTGTATGGAAAGACCTTACCGACTCCGTGAACCAGATGGGCAGCAACCTTACTGCGCAGGTGCGTAATATAGCCCAGGTAACAACAGCCGTAGCCAAAGGAGACCTTTCGCGCAAGATAACGGTGGATGTAAAAGGGGAAATACTGGAATTGAAAGATACCATAAATACGATGGTGGACCAGCTTAATTCTTTCGGGTCGGAAGTAACGCGCGTGGCGCGTGAAGTGGGTTCGGAAGGTAAGCTGGGCGGACAGGCTACAGTGGAAGGCGTAGGCGGCGTTTGGAAAGACCTTACCGACTCTGTGAACCTGATGGCAGGTAACCTTACCGCGCAGGTGCGTAACATTGCCGATGTAACAACAGCAGTTGCCAACGGAGACCTTTCCAAAAAAATCACTGTGGATGTGCAGGGGGAAATACTGGAATTGAAGAAGACGATCAATACGATGGTGGACCAGCTTAATTCATTCGGGTCGGAAGTGACGCGTGTGGCGAAGGAAGTGGGATCGGAAGGAAAGCTGGGCGGCCAGGCAACGGTGAAAGGTGTTGGGGGTGTATGGAAGGACCTTACTTACAGTGTGAACCAGATGGCCAGTAACCTTACTGCGCAGGTTCGTAATATAGCAGAAGTAACAACGGCTGTGGCAAACGGTGACTTATCCAAGAAGATAACAGTGGATGTGGAAGGAGAAATACTGGAACTTAAAAACACCATCAATACGATGGTGGACCAGCTAAATTCATTTGCATCAGAAGTAACGCGCGTGGCGCTGGAAGTAGGTACCGAAGGCAAGCTGGGCGGACAGGCAAAAGTAAAAGGCGTAGGCGGCGTATGGAAAGGCCTTACAGACTCTGTGAACCAAATGGGCAGTAACCTCACCGCGCAGGTGCGTAATATTGCCGAGGTAACAACGGCAGTGGCTAACGGCGACCTTTCCAAAAAAATTACCGTGAATGTGGAAGGCGAAATACTGGAACTGAAAAACACCATCAATACGATGGTGGAACAGTTGCGGGCATTCGCATCGGAAGTAACCCGCGTGGCGCTGGAAGTAGGAACGGAAGGCAAGCTGGGCGGCCAGGCTAAGGTGCAGGGCGTGGGCGGTACCTGGAAAGACCTTACCGACTCCGTGAACCAGATGGGCAGTAACCTCACGGCACAGGTGCGAAACATTGCCGAAGTAACAACAGCGGTGGCAAAGGGCGACCTTTCGCGCAAGATAACAGTGGATGTGAAAGGGGAAATACTGGAATTGAAGAACACCATCAATACAATGGTGGACCAGCTAAATTCTTTCGGATCGGAAGTAACGCGCGTGGCGCGTGAAGTGGGGTCGGAAGGTAAACTGGGCGGCCAGGCAAAAGTACAGGGTGTAGGCGGTACCTGGAAAGACCTTACAGACAGCGTGAACATCATGGCCAGTAACCTGACGGCGCAGGTGCGAAATATAGCCGAAGTAACAACAGCCGTAGCGAATGGAGACCTGTCGAGGAAGATTGAAGTGGATGTGAAAGGGGAAATACTGGAGTTGAAGAACACGATCAATACGATGGTGGAACAGCTTCGCGGGTTTGCATCGGAAGTTACCCGTGTGGCGCGCGAAGTAGGTACGGAAGGTAAACTTGGCGGACAAGCCAATGTGCCGGGTGTTGCCGGTACCTGGAAAGACCTTACAGACAGCGTAAACCAGATGGCGGGCAACCTTACCGACCAGGTACGTAACATAGCAAATGTGGCAATAGCCGTGGCAAATGGAGATATGTCGAGGAAAATAACCGTGGACGTGCGTGGTGAAATATTGCAACTGAAAGAGACACTGAATACAATGGTGGACCAGTTGCGCGCCTTCGCATCGGAAGTGACCCGTGTGGCGCGCGAGGTAGGTACCGATGGAAAGCTGGGCGGGCAGGCATTTGTGCCGGGCGTAGCAGGTACCTGGAAAGACCTTACCGACTCTGTGAACCAGATGACGGGTAACCTTACCAGCCAGGTGCGTAATATTGCGGAGGTTACAAAAGCCGTTGCCAGCGGCGACCTTTCTAAAAAAGTAACCATTGATGTGAAAGGTGAAATATTTGACCTGAAGAATACGATCAATACAATGGTGGACCAGCTTAACTCATTCGCGTTTGAAGTAACACGTGTGGCGAGGGAAGTGGGTACAGAAGGTAAACTGGGCGGGCAGGCGGAAGTGAAAGGCGTTGCCGGTACCTGGAAAGACCTTACAGACAGTGTGAACATGATGGCCTCCAACCTTACCGGCCAGGTGCGCGGTATAGCCAAGGTGGTAACATCGGTAGCAAGCGGCAACTTAAAACAAAAACTGTCTATCAGTTCGCGCGGGGAAGTGGCGCAGCTTACGGATACCATTAATGAAATGATTGATACGCTTGCGGTATTCGCCGACCAGGTAACAACTGTGGCGCGAGAAGTAGGCGTGGACGGGAGATTGGGCGGGCAGGCAAATGTGCCCGGCGCATCCGGCATATGGAAAAACCTTACCGAAAATGTAAACCAGCTTGCGGAAAACCTGACCACACAGGTACGCGCTATCTCCGAGGTGGCCTCTGCCGTAACCAAGGGCGACCTTACCCGTATGATACGCGTGGATGCAGAAGGCGAAGTGGAAGAGTTGAAAGACACCATCAACCAGATGATCGCCAACCTTAAAGAAACAACCCTGAGAAACCAGGAACAGGACTGGCTGAAATCGAACCTTGCCAAATTCACACAAATGCTGCAAGGCCAGAAAGACCTGAACACAGTAACCCGCCGTATCCTGTCAGAACTTGCACAGGTGGTGAACGCGCAACATGGTATGTTCTATATCCTGGAGCAGGATGATAACCTGCAAAGCAGCACCTTGAAATTGTTTGCGGCATACGCTTACAAAGATGAACTCAATATGAAAAGAGAGTTCCTCCTCGGCGAAGGGCTTGTGGGGCAATGCGCTATTGAAAAAGAAAGAATATTACTTACTAATGTACCCCAGGGCTATGTAAAGATAGGATCGGGCCTGGGCGACTCTACCCCGCTCAATCTTATCATTCTTCCCGTGTTGTTTGAAAAAGAAATAAAAGCGGTAATTGAGTTGGCTTCTTTCGAGATATTCAGTGAAACACACTTAGACTTTTTAGGGCAATTGACCGAAAGTATAGGTATCGTATTGAATACTATTGAGACAAACTCAAGAACGGAACACCTGCTGGAACAATCCACCTCCCTCGCAGATGAGTTGAAAAGGACGAATGAAGACCTGCAGGATAAAGCGCACCTGCTGGTGAAGCAAAAAGAAGAAGTGGAAAATAAAAATAAGGAGGTGGAAGAAGCAAGAAGGTCGCTGGAAGACAAGGCAGAGCAGCTTACCCTGACTTCAAAATATAAGTCTGAGTTCCTTGCCAATATGTCGCATGAATTGAGAACCCCGCTGAACTCCCTGCTGATACTTGCGCAACAACTTTTTGAAAACCAGGAAGGTAACCTTACCGAAAAACAAGTACGGTTTGCAAAAACCATACACAGTTGCGGCGATGACCTGATACAACTGATCAATGATATTCTTGACCTCTCCAAGATCGAATCAGGTTATATATCCGCCGACTTCATCAATGTGCGCTTTAATGAGATCACGTCCTTTGTGGAAAGCACATTTAAACATGTTTCTGAAAGTAAGAACCTTAAATTTGTTATTGAAAAAGAACAACATCTGCCTGATATTATTGAGACAGACATTCAACGGCTTAACCAGATCCTTAAAAATCTGCTTTCCAACGCCTTCAAATTCACAGAAAAAGGCGAAGTCAAACTCAGGATCTACGAATCAACCAGGAATTGGAGAATGGGCAGCAGCCAGAGCCTTGAAAAGGCAAGGAAAGTGGTTGCGTTTGAAATTACAGATACCGGCATAGGCATTTTAAAAGACAAGCAAAATATCATTTTTGAAGCATTCCAGCAGGCTGAAGGGTCAACAAGCCGTAAGTATGGCGGTACCGGTTTAGGGCTTTCTATAAGCAGGGGCCTTGCAGACCTGCTGGGCGGTACAATAGAACTGGAGAGCGAGGTAGGCAGGGGGAGCGTATTTACACTATATCTCCCTATAGACTATAATCCGAAATTGATGAAGAAAGATAAGCAAAGCGCCCTTGTACTCAGTGAATACGAGGTTGCCCAAAACGATGAAAAACTTTCTATCCAAACTGTACCTACCATCAAACTACCGGAACGCGACCTGGAAGGGGTAAATGAAATTATCAATAACGCCGGCGATGACCGCAATAATATTATACCCGGCGACACCATAGTGCTTGTGGTGGAAGACGACCTGCGATTCGCAAAGATCATGATTGATAAAGCGCATGAAATGAGCCTGAAAGTAATAGTGGCGGCCAATTTCGGGGAAGTATTCGATCTGACAAACAAATACAACCCCAATGCGGTAACACTGGATGTGAAACTGCCGGACGCAAGCGGCTGGAAAATACTGGACTTGTTTAAAAACGATATGAACTTCAGGCATATCCCGGTTCACCTGATCTCTGGTGAAGAAAACAGGGCGCTTGCCATGAAAAGAGGCGCGAGGAGTTTCAGTTTAAAACCATTGAAAAATGAAGCCTTATCCGTATTGTTCAATGACATTATTGACTTCAATAACCGGAGGCAGAAACATCTCCTTGTTGTGGAAGATAACGAGATTGATTGCTCCCAGATAGTTAAAGAATTAGAGAACGGCGAGATACTGAAAATAAATATAGCCTCAACAGGAAAAGAAGCATTGGAACTGATAAGGGAAAACGTTTACGATTGCGTGATTGTTGACTATATGCTGCCAGACATTGGCGGTTTGGATTTTGTGATGGAAATAAACGCTGCCAAAAAAATACCACTGATGCCGGTGATCGTTTATTCCGCCAAAGATTTTTCCCCGAAAGAAAAAACACAGTTGAAACAATATGCCAACAGGGTGTTGCTCAAGAGCGTAAACTCCTTAGAACTGTTGCTGGAAGAAACCATCATGCACCTGCACATAAATCATAAGGACCTGCTGCCGGAAAAGAGAAAGATCATTGAGAATTTACGATTGAAGGAAGATGTGCTTGCAAATAAAAGGGTGCTTGTGGTTGATGACGATGTACGTAACCTGTTTGCGCTGACTACTGCATTTGAAAAATATAATATCCAGGCAATTACAGCAGAAAGCGGGCAGGACGCAATCAATATCCTGAACGAAAACAGCCTGATTGACATGGTATTAATGGATATAATGATGCCGGAAATGGATGGATATGAAACAACGCAAAAGATAAGACGGGAACATAAAAACAGCAATCTGCCCATAATAGCGGTAACCGCTAAAGCAATGAAGGGCGACCGCGAAAAATGTATTGAAGCCGGCGCCTCCGATTATATTACCAAACCTGTAAAAATAGACCAGTTATTATCTTTGATGCGAGTATGGATGTACAAATAATTGATCGCTGATGGACGAGACAACTGAAAATAAAGAAACAACTGAACCTGTTTTACCTGTAAGATCCGATATAAAGCTTTTGGTAGTTGATGACCGGGATGATAATCTATTGTCTATAGAAACTATATTAGATAAAGACGGGTACCTTATCAGGAAAGCCAATTCGGGGAGAGCTGCGCTCAGAACACTTTTAAAGGAAGATGATTTCACACTCATCCTCATGGATGTGCAGATGCCCGACCTGAATGGCTTTGACACCGCAACCCTTATCTATGAGCGCGATAAACTAAAGCATATCCCCATCATCTTTATTACCGCCAATGACTATGGCGATGAAAGTGTATTTAAAGGGTACCAGATGGGCGGCGTGGACTATATTTATAAACCTATTAACCCTGATCTGCTGCGGGCTAAAGTGGCTGTGTTTGTAGAGCTTTATACCAAGAACCACCAGCTAATGGCCCAGGAGCAAAAAACGGCTCTGGCAAACAGGCAACTGGAAAAAGAGATACTGGAAAAAATAAAGTCGGAAGAAAAAGTAATTTCACTGAATAAGCAGCTACTGGAAAATATTGAACGGCTGAAAAGATCAAATGAAGAACTGGAAAGGTTTGCCTACGTTGCTTCGCATGACCTGCAGGAGCCGCTGAGAAAAATAACGCTCTTCAGCGACAGGCTTGCAAAAAAGTATGGCGCACTGCTTAACGATGAAGGCAATGATTTTGTAGGGCGTATATTCAAAGCGTCACAAAGAATGAGCATGTTGATAAAGAACATTCTCAGCTTTTCAAAGTCATCGGCAAATTCAGATGATTATGAAGAAACTGATCTCAGACAATTAATAGATGGCATATTATCTGACCTTGAATTATCCATAGAGCAGAAAAAAGCTGTCTTTTACATTGGCGAGTTGCCTAAGTTAAAGATCATACCCAGCCAGTTCCGGCAGTTGTTTCAGAACCTGATAATAAATTCACTTAAATTCTCCAGGGAGCATATCCAGCCAGAAATATTTATATCAGCCGAGATAGTCAGCAACCGGCAACTGGCAGGTTTGCCCGTTGATCTGCACCAGGAAAATTATTGCAATATTTATTTCAGGGATAATGGTATCGGCTTTGAACAAAAATATGCAGATGAAATATTTACGCTTTTTAAACGACTTAACAGCTACGATAAATTTGAGGGGGCAGGGATAGGATTAGCTATCTGTAAAAAGATTGTAGAACAACATAGCGGCTTTATCACCGCAGCAAGTAATATAGGCGAAGGGACTACATTTACCATTTCATTGCCCATGAAAACACCGGTAAGCGCACCGGTTACTGTTCCGGGTTAGTTGCTGTTTTTTGCCGTTACACAACGATACTTCTTGTTTCATCTTCTGTAAGGCCGGTTAGTTCTGCAATATCTGCAACAGGCATTCCTCTCTGTCTGCATTTCGTAGCCATTTCCAATTTGGTCTGCCGCTCTTTTTCATTCGCTTTTTCTTCTGCGTATTTTTCCTTATTGGCTTCTCCTTCCAGTTTCCCGGATAAATATTTGGAACTGATCGCGCTTTGATTATCGCGCCAGATGGTAAGGTCTATTTCATATTCCCTCATCGCTTCTTTACTCAATTTCAGCTTATCTAATTCTTCTTTTGCTTCTGCCAGCCCTTTCGCAGTAGAGCCTTCTTTTACCGTTTCATTTTTCAGGAAACCTATCCATTCATCCAGCGTATTTTTTGCTACATCATCAAATTTGTTTACCTTAACAATATAATATTCGGGGTATATTTTTTCTATCTGCTCCGCCTTAAATATTACCTGTTCTTGGCTCGAAAGGCCCAGTATATCTTTCGTATGTATGCCCACAAAACTGGTGCTGCCATGATATACATAATCATCTCCATGCCCCAGATCAAAATAGACAAGGTTGACGGAGATTATCTTTTTTATCTCGGTATATACCATGCCCTTATCCATATTGTCCACCACAAGTTTTGATGTGCCAAACAGCATACGTGTCAGGAAATCGTGGGTATAGTTGCTTTGCACTTCTATAATTATCAATTCACCCTTCGAGTCCTGTACCAGCATGTCCACCTGGTTCATCTTGTTATCAATGGACTGCTTATTACTTTCGCTTTCAAGAATGCTTTCAATCTTTATATCCTCTCCCAATAGCTCGCTTAGAAATCCTTCAAGGATTCCGAAGTTGGCTTTATTGCGCAGCAGCCTTTTTATCGCCCAGTCGAACCGGATAGTGTTTCTCATTATGGCATTTATTAAATAGCCTTACAAAATTAAAAAACATTGACTAACATACATAATCACAACAGGTTGTCAATCTTCAGACTTTCTACTAAAGACTTTAGACTTCCATTTCAATCTGCCTGGTGAAACGCATACCGGTAATCAACCGGCGGCACAAATGTTTCTTTGATAGTTCTTGCACTGAGCCAGCGGTAAAGATTTAAAATAGACCCTGCCTTATCGTTAGTCCCCGATGCCCGTGCCCCGCCGAATGGCTGCTGGCCTACTACTGCGCCTGTGGGCTTATCGTTGATGTAGAAATTGCCCGCGCTGTTTACCAATGCCTTGGTGAGATATTCTATGGCGTGCCTGTCTTGCGCGAATATGGCGCCGGTGAGGGCATAAGGCGATGTGTTATCCAGCACTTCCAGTTCCTGTATCCAGTTGTCTGCTTCATACACATAGATACTAAGCACCGGACCGAATATTTCTTCGCACATGGATACATAGTAGGGGTCGGTTGTTTCTATAACTGTAGGTTCTACAAAATAACCTTTTGATTTATCGCAGTTGCCGCCGCAAAGTATTTTTGCAACCCCATTGCTTTCCTTTACATTGTCTATATACTTTGCAATGCTATCGAATGATTTTTCGTCAATCACCGCATTGATGAAGTTGGTAAGATCATCCACAATGCCCATTTTCATCGTCTTTAATTCAGCTACTAATTTTGTTTTTATTTCGTCGGCAAGATTAGCAGGCAGGTAGGCGCGCGATGCGGCAGAGCATTTCTGGCCCTGGTACTCAAAAGCGCCCCTTGCAAGCCCCGCCACAACAGCATCCACATTCGCTGTGGGATGCACGAACACAAAATCCTTACCTCCGGTCTCACCCACTATGCGCGGATATGATTTATAACGGGCAATATTAGCGCCAATGGTTTTCCACATGCTTTGGAACACGCCGGTAGAACCGGTAAAATGAACCCCGGCAAAATAAGGGTGCGCATAACATATCTCGCCCACAACGGGGCCAGAAGGATAAATAAGATTAATAACGCCATTTGGCAAGCCTGCTTCCAATAAAATTTCCATAAACACACTTGCGGAATATACTTGGGTATTGGCAGGTTTCCACACCACCACATTGCCGCACATGGCGGGGGCTGTGGGCAGGTTGCCACCAATTGCAGAAAAGTTGAACGGGGTTACTGCCAGCACAAAACCTTCGAGCGGGCGGTACTCCATACGGTTGTTCATGCCTTGCGGCGACATGGGCTGCTGCTTGTATATCTGGCTGAGGAAATGCACATTGAAACGAAGAAAATCTATAAGCTCACAGGCGCTGTCTATCTCGGCCTGGTAAGCGTTCTTGCTCTGGCCAAGCATGGTGGCCGCGTTCATTTTATAGCGGTATTTTGTTGCCAGCAGTTCCGCAGCTTTCAGGAATATGGTAGCGCGGTGTTCCCAACTTGTTGCTGCCCAGGTTTCCCGCGCGGCAAGGGCTGCATCAATAGCCTCATGTATATGCTCCTTTGTGGAAGCATGGAAATGCCCAAGCAAGTGCGCGGTTTCATGTGGCGGACGTATTTCTTTTTTATCCCCGCTGCGCACTTCTTTCCCGTTAATATACATAGGGATGCACCGCTGCTGGCCTTTCAGTTCTGCAATTGCTTTTTGCAATGCTTTACGCTCGTGGCTGCCGGGGGCATAGCTGAGTACCGTTTCATTCTTTGGCTCTGCGAAATCGAAATATGCGTTGTTCATTTTTTATGGAATTGGAATTGTTTTGTTTGGAATTGGGAATTAGTAATTTGGAATTGGGATTGTTTTTTATACTGTTTTCTTATTAAACTTAGGGTGAGCAAGAAATTTTTATTGCTCACATTGGTATTGGTAATCAATTATTTGCGAAAAAAATGTGGATAATTGTTGCTCACTTGTTGCTCACTTTTTTTGTCTGAATCACGTATTTAAATGGATTATTGGATTTCACGGAAAACACATAATGAATGCATATACTATTGAGTGAAATCGGGTACAAAGGTAAGGTGGTTATTAATACAACGCAAGACGAAAAATCTATTGGGGTATTGTGGGTCGTGCGTTACAAACGCACTGCCGGGGCATCCTCGTTTAAAACGAGGACGAGTGACGCCGGTAAATGTGCATGTAGCTTGGTAGGCCGTGCGTTACAAACGCACTTCCGGGGCATCCTCGTTGCAAACGAGGACGAGGCACATTTTTATGGAATTTACCCATTCCCGCATCTTTATAACAAGCTGTATTGTAATTTGCGTATAAACTATAACTGATAAAATTGCCCGGACAGACCCCACATAGTAAACTGAGTGATGAGGAACTGCTACATGCCTTCCGGGCAAGCGGCGATAACCAATGGCTGGGCCACTTACTGCAACGCTATACTACCTTGCTGTTGGGTGTGGCGCTGAAATACCTGAAGGATAAAAACCAGGCAGAAGACGCGGTACAGCATATCTTCCTGAAAGTCCTTACCCACCTGCCGCATGAAGACATAGCTAACTTTAAAGGATGGCTGTATGTGCTGATGCGCAACCATTGCCTGCAACAACTGCGCGATAAAATGTATAACGCTGATGAGGCTGCCCTGGCATACCTGCCCGCGCAGGAAGCAGATAAAGAGGAGGTGGCATGGCACGAGCATACCCTGCAACAAATGAACGAAGCAATAGCACAGCTTAATGAGGAACAACGAAAAACAATTGTACTTTTTTACTTAAAAAAATGCAGCTATGAGCAGATAATAGCGCAAACAGGCTATACCTTTATGCAGGTGAAAAGCTATATCCAGAATGGTAAACGGAATCTGAAAACCATTTTATCAAAAACCGGTAACAGCCGAGCATGAGCGATACAAACAACATATTGACCAATGACCCAGGAAACAGCGGACAGCAAAGGCTCTCTGATGATAAGCTGATGGCTTACCTGGAAGGAAAACTTGCGCCCGGTGAGCAATATGAAGTGGAACAATGGCTGGCAGATGAAGGCATGGAAAGCGACGCCCTGGAAGGGTTGAAGAAACTAAAACCGGATGATACAAGGCACTCTGTAAACCGCCTGAACCACAGGCTGCGCAAAACTTTACTCCATAAACATCGTAAACGCAGGCCGCTGGATACCAACTACCTGGCATGGATAGCGATTGCCGTTATACTATTATTGGCAGTTGTTGCTTATATTGTGATTAGAAAATCAACCTGATTGCAAATGAGACGATTAGTATTCTTTACAATTTTCATTGCCGGCTGCATCAGCGCCCTTGCGCAGGCCGACAGTATGTATGTATGGAACAAATGGTGCGCGAGAAAAGATACCATGCTGCTGTTTGCCGAAGGCAATAATGTGATAGAGATTTATTCCAGGGGCTTTAAACCCGCAGATATAAAGCTGAAATGCTTAGATAACAGCCTGCGCATAGGCAAGCCCGAAATAAAAGGTGATACACTAAGTGTACTGGCTATGCCCTACCCCGATAAAGGAAGCAAAATGCGTCTTGCCATACAAAATAAGAAAACATCGAAAACCATAAAGACGATAGACTTCTATTGCGACAATATTCCTACGCCTGTGGCATGTGTGGGCAAAATACTTACAGACGCCGCGAAGAAAAAAGATATTTTATCACAGACAATACTGAAAGCGTATTTCCCGAAGTCATTATACAGCTACCCTTACAGCATCAAACAATATACCTTTAAAGTAAGCACCAGCAAGGGCGGCGCAACCATTCCGGTACACGGGTTTTTCCTGACCAATGATGTGCTGAAAGAGATAAACGCCGCGCCGGAAGGCACTATTGTTTCGTTCACCGACATAAAGGCTACCTGCCCCGAATGTGCAACACGAACGCTGGGGGATATTAATTTGAGAATAAAATAATCTTCTAAATGCTCAATGCCTCAATTACTCAATTAATCAATTAATGTGGAATCATTACTATTGTATCTCAAACTCATTTTTCACAAGAATGTATTTTGTATTTGGTGTTTTACTTTTCTTCATTGCCTTATTGGGAAAATCTTTTTCAATAAATTCTATATTGGTGTTATCAGGGAGCTTTTCCAATAATTCAGGATGCTTGCATAGCTCACTGATAAAGTCAAATGCAAGCCCTATATTTCTATTTACTCTTTCGTTGTTTGTCATTATTTTTTCTTTTAGTATCACTCATAATAATTCAGTCAATTTTTCTATAGCAACGTAATTTTTTTATTTTCACATTTGCACATTATTGCATTTGCACATTCATTCAGCCATTGAGCTATTGAGCCATTCAGCCATTTTTAATACTTCCTATCAATAACGTAATTCACCAGTTCTTCCATTGCTTGCCTGGCTGGGGTATCGGGGTAGGTATGTAGTAGTTGCAATGCTTCTGCACGGTATTCCTGCATTTTTTGCTGTGCGTAGGCAATACCGCCGGAACGCTGCACATAACCGATCACCTCGTTTACTTTGGCCCGGTCTGTGCTGTTGTTCTTTACAATGTATATGATCCTGCGCTTGGTGGCAAGGTCTGCATTCTGAAGTGCGTATATCAACGGCAGGGTCATCTTCTTTTCTTTTATGTCAATGCCTGTGGGTTTGCCAATATTATCCTGGCCGTAGTCGAAGAGGTCGTCTTTTATCTGGAAGGCTATACCTACTTTTTCGCCAAACAACCGAAAACGCTCCGTAACAGCATCGTCTGCCTTTGCGGAATAAGCGCCGGCAGCGCAAGCCGATGATAACAGGGAAGCGGTCTTGGCGCGGATGATCTCAAAATAGATTCCCTCATCAATATCAAGTTTGCGCGCTTTCTCCATTTGCAGTAATTCGCCCTCGCTCATCTCCTTTACCGCCCTTGATGTGATCTGTAGTATTTTGTAGTCTCCATTATCAATGGATAAAAGAAGGCCTTTAGATAAAAGATAATCGCCTACCAGCACGGCTATTTTGTTTTTCCACAAAGCGTTTATGGAGAAAAAATTTCTACGCTTCATAGCATTGTCCACCACATCGTCATGCACAAGTGTTGCGGTATGGAGGAGTTCAATAAGGGCAGCGGCACGGTAGGATACCTCGTTTATTTCCCCAGCTATTTTTGCAGACAGGAATACGAACATGGGCCGCATCTGCTTACCCTTGCGCCTGATAATAAACCGCATGATGCGGTCTAAGAGGTGGTTGGCGCTTTTTACACTCTCCGTAAATTTTTTTTCAAACAATGATAGTTCCGTGCCTATTACTTTATTTACGAGTTCCATGAAGTTAGCGGGTGCATATAAAATGTAAGGAACGATGACAAAAATAATTTCCGCAACCTGACTTGTTCTTTTCCATTTTTTCTGCGTTGTAAAAGTCTTTAAATATCTTGATATTCGCAGATTTTACGCCTTGAAAAAAAGAAAAATAACTGCGCCATCTTGCAGAACTTATTTTGTCATCGTTCCTAAAAGTCGAAATAAGAATCCTATTCACCACAATTTTTTTTATTGGCACAATCGTTGAGGTGCAATAAATCGGCAAAATAGCTGTTTATTTAGATGGTTTGTTTGTTTTTTGAATAGCTGAGGTTTACCTTTGCTTACGTATTTTACAATATTATTAATATCAATGTAAATACACATGTCTATGTTCAATAAAAAATACTTTTTACTTGCCGTCCTTTTTGTTGTATTGACACAGCAACTCTTTGCACAGGAAAGCCCCGATAATGCCAAACCCGCCACGCCACCACCTCCTACCACATCTTTGCAGTGGTCGAACAGGGATATGACCTACAGGGGCAAAAATTATGATGTATTGGATTCATCCTATTATCCCAAATTCCGCAGCAAACAATTTCATAAATATATTGACCACCAGGAGATATTCCCGCCCAAACCACGAAATGAATGGGAAATAGGCTTCGGGCTGGGACTGTACAATGTGATTGGTAATGTGCCTACGCTGATGCTTTGGCAAAACCCGATTTCATCTCTGGGCAGTAGTGGGCTGAATGTGAATGTGCGTAAATCGTTGGGGTATATATTTTCTCTTCGCGCACAATACATCTATGGCGTAGGAAAAAACCTGGACCGCCAGCCCACCACGAGCTACGACGCACCTTATACCGACTTTGGTTATACTCCCCGCAATTACGCCACAAACATGCAACCGGCTATTCCTGTTTACCGCGCCACAAGAATGGAGGCTTCTCAGCTTAGTATTGACCTGATGTTTAACGCTTACAACATCAACTTTCACCATGCCCGCAACTCCCTTTCCTTCTTCGGGTTTGCGGGTTTAGGCGGTTTGGCCTATAAGACGCGTGTGAATGCCTTAGACGGCAACTATGATCCTTATGATTTTGGCACCATTGTTACTGACCCCAGCGCTAAAGCCAAAACCATTCGTAAAGAACTGCAAAAGGGTATGGACAAATCTTATGAGACGCCTGCGGATAATGGCGGCGGCTGGCACATACTGGACAATAAAACACTGGATTTCGCACCAAGTGTAGGTGCAGGCGCACAATACAGACTGAACAAAAAATATAATCTGCAATTAGAAGATCGTTTTACTTTTCCTGCTGATGGATATTTAGATGGGTCAAGGTATGGCACTCCATTGGGCAATACGGTATCCCAGGGCCGGCGCGCCGACCAGGTCAATTATTTTTCATTCAGCGTTAACTACAATATCCCAAACAAGAAAAAATCTGTTGAGCCGCTATACTGGATCAATCCATTAGACCATGCCTACAGCGAGCTTTCTTATCCGCGCCACATGATACTGCCCAACCCGGTACTGCCCGATGAAGACGGCGATGGCGTAACAGACCAATTTGATAAATGCCCTAAAACACCGGCAGGCGTGGCTGTTGACACACATGGCTGCCCGCTTGATACCGACGGAGACGGCGTTCCTGACTATAAAGATAAACAACTGATAACGCCGACCGAGTGCCAGCCGGTGGACGCTGATGGCGTAGGCAAATGCCCCTGCCCAGACGCCTGCAAAGAAATGAATACCAATAAAACCGCCTGCGGCAGCATTGGCGCAGGTACTTTGCTCTTTACCGCAACTACCCACATCAGCACAGGTATGGAGGCGCAGTTAGCTACACTGGCGGCACAGATGCAGGCTAATCCAAGCTGCAAAGTGGTGATACTGGGCGGTGGCAGCGGCAGCAAAATAAAGGAACAACATTCATGGGAACATGTAAACGCAGTTATTGAATACATGAGCGAAAAGAACAACATCGCCCGCAACCGCTTTATCTTCAAATATGGCGAAGTTGGCGATGAAAACATAGTTACCTACCGCTCTGCAAATGTGGATGAATCAGGCACAGATAATGTACCTCCGCCGCACCCGGATATAAAGTAAGAAAGGAAATTATTAGCATCACAAAGCCCCGCAAATGCGGGGCTTTATAATAAGAGAATCATCGAAAAATATTTGCCTACAAGGTCTTTAAAAAAGCAGCTATCTTTTTGCTGGTAGCTTCGCTTACCGGGGTCATAGGCAGGCGCAGGTAGTTTTCGCAGACGCCTTGCTGTTTCAATACACATTTTACGCCAGAGGGGTTTCCCTCGGCGAATAAGAGGTCTATACCGTTGAGCAATTTATAATGCACTTTGCGCGCTTTATCAAACTTGCCTACAATAGCCAGGTTTATCAAATCGGTCATATCCTTGGTAAAGCAATTGGCGGCAACCGAAATGATACCTTCCATACCTATTGCCATCTGCGCCAGCACCAGGTTATCATCGCCGGATAGTACGGTAAAGCCTTCAGATTTGTTTTGCAGCAATTCCATGCACTGCACTATATTTCCGCTGGCTTCTTTAATAGCGGTAATATTATTACAGTCGGTGGCAAGCCGCAGCACGGTGGCTGGGAGCAGGTTGCTCCCGGTGCGGCCAGGTACATTGTATAATATCACCGGCTTGTTGGTAGCAGCAGCTACAGCCTTAAAGTGCTGGTACATGCCTTCCTGCGAAGGTTTGTTGTAGTAAGGGGCCACGCTGAGAATTGCATCAACCCCATGCAGGCCGAAGGTTTTTAACTGGTGTACCACCTCTTCGGTGTTATTGCCGCCCACGCCGCATACTATGGGTATTTTACCATCGCAATAGTTTATTATGGCATTAAGCACCTCCTGCTTTTCGGTAATGGTGAGGGTGGGCGTCTCGGCAGTGGTACCCAGCGCCACAAGAAAATCCACACCGCCTTTAATAACATTGTGTACTAATCTTTCAAGAGCGGGAAAGTCTATGCTGCCGTTCCTGTGAAAAGGAGTAACCAATGCTACTCCTGTACCTTTTAGTTTTTGATTTAGCATTATTCACGAATTTAACCATTAGCAATGGGTCGTTAGGTTATGTGGGTTACAGAAAGTAAATACAGGTTGGGATAGGATATAGCGCCTGGTAAATTTGAAATGCGCACAAGGCATTCTCATTTATCAAGCGATGGCAAGGTTGTTCACAGGTATTTCAAGTTCATCATAAAAACCCATTTTAGACAGTTTTTCAATGCGTTGGTTTATCCGTGCCTCCGCATCAATTTCACTTAGCCCGGCTATTGTATTGATAAGGTAATCTTTAAGTATCGCTGCCATTCTTTCGGGGTCGGTATGTGCGCCGCCCAAAGGTTCCGGCACCACATCATCCACCAATCCGAAACCGGCCATATCCTTGTAGGTAAGTTTCAGTTGCTCGGCGGCTTTTTCTTTAAAGTTCCAGCTACGCCATAAAATGGAAGAGCACGACTCGGGAGAAATAACGGAATACCAGGTATTTTCCATCATGGCCACCTTATCCCCTACCCCTATGCCCAGCGCACCGCCTGACGCACCTTCGCCAATGATGACGCAAACCACCGGAACTTTCATATTCACCATTTCAAAAAGATTGCGGGCTATAGCTTCCGCCTGACCCCGTTCCTCGGCTTCGAGGCCGGGAAAGGCGCCAGGTGTATCAATAAACGTAATAATCGGATGATTGAATTTCTCTGCGATCTTCATTAGCCGGAGCGCTTTGCGGTAGCCTTCGGGGTTTGCCATACCGAAATTACGCATCTGGCGCATCTTTGTATTGATCCCTTTCTGCTGGCCTATTACCATCACCGGGTTGCCGTCAAGCATAGCCATTCCGCCTACCATAGCCTTATCATCCTTCACCTGCCTGTCGCCATATAGCTCTATAAAGTTGGTGAATATTTTTTCTATATAGTATAAAGTATAAGGCCGGTCGGGATGACGGCTCAGTTGCACACGTTGCCAGGGAGTAAGATTATCGTATATCTGCGACCGGGTAGTTTCGATAGCTGTTTCCAGCTCACGAATACTATTAGTAACATCCACTTTGTTTTTAGCAGATATTTCCTTTAGTTTATTGATCTGTGTGTATAGGTCTTCAAGCGGTTTTTCAAAATCCAGGAATTGCATAGACTTCATTTGGGAATGCAAAAGTAATATAATTAATGCAAAACAATACTCATCCCGTCACAGAAATGCCATATATAGAATGGAGTATGTGATCTTGCCTTTCTAATCAGGGCAAAAAATTACTCACTCCACAATTTGTATAATACCGAACCCGCTGATTCTAAACTTCAGGGTGACTGGCACAATATTTATTGTAAACCTAATCGCAAACCAAACTCACTAATTGATAAAAAATAAAGAAATGACATTCCAGTACCAGAAATCCAGAAAAGTAATTGAGGTGTTAAATGACCTGGTAAGTATCCAGAATGATCGGATAGCAGGATACCAGCAAGCGCTCGGCCGGTTAATAAATATAGATAGCGATCTCCATGAAGAATTTGAAAATATAATACTTGATAGCTATCAATTCAGGCAGGAATTGCTCCAGAAATTAAAAGAACTGAATGGCAGCAGTAAAACATATACACCCATATTGGGTAAAATATACCGCGCATGGATGGATTTGAAAATAACTTTTTCAGGAAATAGCCAAAAAGCAATTATCGGCTGGTGCCACTATAATGAGGAAATAGCGCTACACGCTTATAAAGCGGCATTAAACATAAGTGAGGAGATGCCACAAGCGATCAGGCAATTAATTGAAAAACAGGAAGTGGAACTTAAAAAAATATATGACCAGGTACAAACGTACCGTGAGATACGGCATGTTGTTGATTACAGGGTCCTGTATTTAGCTTAGGATCGTTGACGTAATAAAACCACAGGTGTGCCGCAATAGGAACAGATGCGTTACACCTGTTCTCATTTTCCCCATCAGGCAATATCGTTAAACTGGTTTCAGTCATTCATTATTATGTTTTTAATGGAATGATTTTTTATTGGTCTGTAAGAGATTATAAATTAATTGCTTGAATGCAGGTGAAAAATATTAATGTCCATGAGCTGCTTAACCGCCTGCGGTTATATTTCCAGGAAAATGACATTACCCAAAAATATGCAAATGACGAACCTCCGCTGCGCGCAGAATTGTTCAACAAAGAACAACTGGAACAGCATGCAAGATATATAGCAAGCACGCACGTGGCTAATACAAGGAAGGCAAATGAGCGGTTGTTGAAAAGGTTGGCAAAAAATGAAAAAATATTAGCCGAAGTACGCGACCTGCTCACAAAAGCTATAAAGGACAACCACCTGATAACACCTGCCGGAGAATGGCTCTTAGACAATTTCTACCTTATAGAAGACAATATCCATACCGGCAAAAGGCATTTACCAAAAGGATACAGTGAAGGTCTGCCCCGGCTTGTAAATGGTGCGTCAGAGGGCTACCCCAGGGTTTATGATATTGCACTTGAGATAATTTCACATAGCGATGGCCGTATAGACCTGGAGAGCCTGAGCAGTTTTATAGCAGCCTACCAATCTGTAACAAACCTGCAGATAGGCGAGTTGTGGGCTATCCCTATCATGCTACGCCTGGCGCTTATAGAAAATCTGCGACGGGTTGCGGTAAGGGTTGCCATAGACCGGGTAAACCAGAACCTTGCAGATTATTGGGCTTCGTTAATGACCGAAACTGCAACAAAAGACCCGAAAAGTTTAATACTGGTGATTGCGGACATGGCAAGGTCGGGGCCGCCAATGGAAAGTTCTTTTGTGGCCGAGCTCATGCGGCAGTTAATGTGGAAAGGCCCGGGGCTGGCGCTGCCGCTGACCTGGGTGGAACAACGATTATCAGAAAATGGCCTTACCAGTAATGAACTGGTAAATACCGAAAACCAAAAGCAGGCGGCAGACCAGGTATCCATAAGCAACAGTATCGGCAGCCTTCGTTTCCTCAACTCCATTGAGTGGCGTGAATTTGTGGAAACAATGAGCATTGTGGAACAAACCCTGCGAAAGGACGCAAGCGGTATCTATCCGAAAATGGATTTTTCAACAAGAGACAGATACCGGCATGTGGTAGAAAAAATTGCCAAATACAGCAAACTGTCTGAAAATGAAATAGCTGCTATCGTTATTCAGTTTGCGGAACATGGCGCTTCAGAAAACAACTCCGATAAACGGACAGCGCATGTAGGAAATTATCTTATAGGGGAATGCTGTTCATTAACAGAAAAACTGGCTAAATTAAAATTGCCCTGGAAGGACAGGGTGCAAAAAACACTCCGCCATTACCCGTTAACTTTCTTTGCCGGGTCAATTATCCTTATAACCCTTGCTATTGGCGGTTATATGACTATGCGGGGGTACAGGGAAGTTGTACCAAACTGGATATTAATAATCGTTGGCCTCCTGGCCATTACCGGTGTAAGCCATTTAGCTACGGCTTTTATCAACTGGCTGGCTACACTGCTTGTGAAACCGGAAGTGATGCCTAAAATGGATTTTTCAGAAGAGATACCACCTGAATTTACTTCCCTTGTTGTGGTGCCGACAATGCTTACCAATGCCGTAAACCTTGACAGTATTGTTGAGGCTCTTGAAGTACGGTTCCTTGCTAACCAGGATAATAACCTGCACTTCGGATTACTGACGGATTTCACAGACGCTGTGGAGCCGGTATTACCCGGTGATGCGCATATTTTAACGCTTGCAAAAGATAAAATTGATGAATTGAATGAAAAATATGGCGCTGATAAATTTTATCTTTTTCACAGGCCCCGTAAATGGAACCCCTACGACAAAATATGGATGGGCTATGAACGGAAACGTGGAAAATTATCTGACCTGAATGGTTTATTGCGTGGAAGGCCGGAGGATAATTTCTCTCTTATCGTGGGCAACCTTGATGCCTTGCAGCATATAAAATACATAATTACGCTGGATACGGATACCCAATTGCCGCGCGATGCGGTATGGAAATTAGTTGGTACAATGGCGCACCCGTTAAACCGCCCATATTACGACGAAAAAAAACAGCGTATAACCAAGGGATACGGCATATTGCAACCCAGGGTATCCGTAAGCCTCTCCTCATCGGGTGGTTCCATTTATTCGCAGATGTATGGCAATGAACCCGGAATAGATCCGTACACCCGGCTTACATCAGATGTTTACCAGGACCTGTTTGATGAAGGGTCTTTTATTGGCAAGGGGATATACGATATTGATGCTTTTGAAAGTGCGTTAAGCAACCGCTTTCCTGAAAACCGTATCCTCAGCCACGACCTGCTGGAAGGTTGCTATACCAGGTCGGGCCTGTTGACCGATGTGCAGTTTTACGAAGAATATCCCACCAAGTACAGCGCCGATGTGAACCGGCGGCACAGGTGGATACGGGGAGACTGGCAAATAGGTTACTGGTTTCTGCCGGCTGCTCCCGGGCCCAATAACCGGCTTAAAAAAAATCCGCTGTCTGCATTATCCCGTTGGAAAATATTTGATAATCTGAGGCGAAGCCTGGTGCCAATGGCTTTAACATTGCTGTTATTACTGGGATGGACCGTATTGAAGGAAGCCTGGTTCTGGACAATGTCTGTGATATTGATCGTAACGCTGCCTTCGTTTATTGTTTCCGCATGGAATATTTTCAAAAAGCCAAAAGAAATTACTTTATGGCAACATATTGTCGCTTCATTTAAGTCCTTCGTTGATGGTTTTTACAAGGATGCTTTCTTGTTTGTTTGCCTGCCTTATGAGGCGTTTTACAGTATTGACGCGATAATACGCACCGGTTGGAGAATGCTCATTTCGCACAGGAAACTGCTGGAATGGAACCCTTCGGGAAACCAGGAGCATACCAGTGATATAACCTTAATGGCGGCTTACAGGTCTATGTGGATCAGCCCGTTTATTTCAGCAATTATGTTTACCTGCATTACCGTGTATGTACCAATCCGGTTGATAATTGCCACCCCTGTATTGATACTATGGGCATTGTCTCCTTTTGTTGCCTGGTGGGTAAGTAAGCCTTTCACGATCTATAAATCAAAACTTACAGAAGAACAGGTTTCTTACCTGCGAAAACTGGCAAGGAAAACATGGGCGTTTTTTGAAAACTTTGTGGGAGCGGAAGACAACTGGCTGCCGCCGGATAACTACCAGGAGCGCCCGAATAATGCAGTTGCACACCGCACTTCGCCTACCAATATCGGGCTTTCTTTTCTTGCCAGTCTGTCGGCATATGACTTTGGGTACATCACACCGGGAGCCTTAATAGAACGAACGGCAAACACAATAAATACGCTTGAAAAACTCGAAAGATACCAGGGGCATTTATACAATTGGTATGATACGGTTTCTCTAAAACCTTTATACCCCAGGTACGTTTCAACAGTTGACAGCGGTAACCTCGCCGGGCACTTACTTACATTCCGGCAAGGGTTGCATGCATTACCGGGCGAAAGGATCGTGACCACAAGATTTTTTGAAGGCGCGCTGGATATTATCCGCATCATTGAAGATGAAATGCAGCATAGCACGCCATTTCAACAAATAAAAACAGACCTAATGGCAATCCTTAAAACAGGGTTTGTAACCGCTAAAAATATAGAACAGTATGCTAAACAATTAACCGGGGCTGCCCAAAATATCACTACAGACCCAAAAAGCGAAGCATACTGGTGGATCAATGCGCTGTTGGCGCAATGCACAGTTTTCCGCAATGAAATAATAGATCTTTACCCCTGGATAATGCTGCCGCAGACCCCATCAAAATTTGAAAACATTTATAACACAGCTGGTGCGGAAACTCTGCTGGAATTAGCAAAAGCAGATACAGCTTTATTGCCGGCAATAACCCGGCTGCAACAACAAAATAATACGCCCGAAGAAAATGAATGGCTGATCGCTTTCAGCACAGGTATTACCGAAGCGTCTGCACGCGCTAAAGAAAGAATATTAAAAACAGAAACCCTTGCAGCAAAATGTGATGAATTTGCAGACATGGAATATGCGTTCCTGTACGACAAGCCAAAACATTTGCTCGCAATAGGCTATAACGTTGAGGAACACCAGAGAGATACCGGCTACTACGACCTGCTTGCCTCTGAAGCAAGGCTCTGTTCTTTTGTGGCGATAGCACAGGGCAAACTGCCACAGGAAAGCTGGTTTGCCCTGGGCAGGCTGCTTACCAGCGCTAACGGACATGCCACACTTCTTTCGTGGAGCGGCTCTATGTTTGAATACCTGATGCCCATGCTGGTAATGCCTGATTATGAAAATACACTTTTAGACCAGACTCACAGAACTGTGGTGGCGCGGCAAATAGAATACGGAAACATGCGCAATGTACCCTGGGGTATTTCGGAATCGGGATACAATATGGTTGACGCAGACCTGAACTACCAGTACTGCGCCTTCGGGGTACCTGGCCTGGGGCTTAAACGCGGGTTGGGCGAAGACCTGGTAATAGCGCCATACGCATCCGTACTTGCGTTAATGGTAGCCCCCGAAGAAGCCTGTTTGAACATGGGACGGCTGACAAACGGGGGATTTGAAGGCAGGTATGGTTTTTTTGAAGCCATAGATTATACGCCTTCGAGATTACCCAGGGGCCAGCAGAATGTGGTGATACAGTCTTTTATGTCGCATCACCAGGGTATGAGCCTGGGTTCATTAGCCTATGCGCTCCTGGATAAACCCATGCAGAAAAGGTTTGCATCTGAATTACGGTTCCAGGCCACTATGCTGCTGTTGCAGGAAAGGATACCCAGAACCACCACTTACTACGCGCATTCCACAGATATAGCCACAATAAATGCGGAACCGGTGAATACGGAAATGCGGATTATCAATACTCCCGATACCTCAATCCCTGAAATTCAATTATTGTCAAATGGTAAGTACCATGTAATGGTCACCAACGCCGGCAGTGGCTATAGCAAGTGGAAAGATATAGCAGTTACCCGCTGGCGCGAAGATACCACCTGCGACAACTGGGGCACCTATTGCTATATACGCGACCTGGAAGATGGCTCCTTCTGGTCGAATGCACATCAACCCGCGCTAAAACCGGCAAAATATTATGAAGCAACATTCACACAAGGGCGCGCTGAATTTAAAAGGAGGGATAATAATATTGAAACGCATACTGAGATTGTTGTGTCGCCGGAAGATGACATTGAAATGAGGCGCATCCGTATCACCAACCGTTCTCGTAAACGCAGAACCATTGATATAACGAGCTACGCGGAAGTTGTACTTACCTCCGCCGCATCAGACGCTATACACCCGGCATTCAGTAATCTCTTTGTACAGACGGAAATAATTGAGAACCGCCATGCTATTCTCTGCACCCGTCGTCCCCGCTCGGTTGAGGAGACCCCACCCTGGATGTTTCATTTGATGAGCGTACATGGAGGCGACGTCAACGAGGTATCCTACGAAACAGACCGGATGAAATTTATTGGCAGGCGCAATACAGTTGCCGATCCGGCTGCCATGAATAAAACCGGGCCTTTATCCAACAGCCAGGGTTCAGTTCTGGATCCTATTGTATCCATAAGATACCTGTTAACACTTATGCCGGAAGAAACGGTGATCATAGATATGCTCACCGGCATCAGCGAAACACGGGATGGCAGCCTGGGGCTTATAGAAAAATACCAGGATAAACACCATAAAGACCGTGTTTTTGAACTTGCATGGACGCATAGCCAGGTGGTGCTGCGCCAGATCAATGCCACCGAAGCGGACGCGCAACTTTACGGTCAGCTTGCCGGTTCTGTAATATTTATGAATTCCGCCCTGCGCGCCGACCCTGCGATCCTAATAAAAAACAAGCGCGGCCAGCAGGGGTTATGGGGTTATTCCGTTTCCGGAGATTACCCTATTGTGCTGTTGCAGATCGAAGACCAGGCTAATATTGAACTGGCAAAACAACTTGTACAGGCGCACGCATACTGGCGTTTAAAAGGATTGCCTGTGGACCTGGTTATATGGAATGAAGACCACGGCGGCTACCGGCAGGTGCTGCAAAACCAGGTACTGGGGCTTATAGCCGCAGGGTCTGGTACGGAAATGGCAGACCATCCGGGTAGTATTTTTGTAAGAGCAGCAGACCAGATATCTGATGAAGACCGTATCCTGTTCCAGGCTGTGGCGCGGGCAAATATATCTGATAAACAAGGTTCGCTGGCAGACCATATTTTGCGCAGGGATACGACAGTAAAAAACGTTCCTTTTTTATTGCCGGTACAATCTTACCCTTTCAGAAACACCTCCTTAGCGCTGCCGGAAGGTTTGGAATTTTTTAACGGAACCGGCGGCTTCTCTCCTGATGGCAGGGAATATGTGATCATTACAGAAGCGGGAAAAGGAACGCCCGCACCCTGGGTGAATGTATTAGCTAATCCAAATTTCGGTTCCGTTATTTCAGAAAGCGGGCAGGCATATACCTGGATAACCAATGCCCATGAATTTCGTCTCACGCCCTGGGAAAATGACCCGGTATGCGACAAAAGCGGCGAACTATTCTACCTGCGGGATGAAGACAGCGGATATTATTGGTCGCCCATGCCATTACCCTCATGCGGCACGTCGCGTTATATAACCACACATGGTTTCGGATACAGTATTTTTGAGCACAGCGAAGATGGTATCAACTCCGAAATGACTGTATTTACCGATATAGACGCCTCCATAAAATTCTTTGTGCTGAAACTGAAGAATACATCGGGCAGGCAACGGCGCATCTCTGCTACAGGCTATGTAGAATGGGTACTTGGCGACAGGAGGCCGAAAACAGCAATGCACATTATAACCGAAATAGACGCTGCCACAGGAGCTATCTGTGCTAAAAACCCCTACAATACAGAATTTCCAGGCTATGTTACTTTCTTTGACACAGACGACCCAAACAAGAGTTTCACCGGCGACCGCACCGAATTTATCGGACGGAACGGGACGATTAAAAATCCCGACGCAATGCTGCGCAGCCGCCTTTCGGGAAACATTGGCGCCGCATTAGACCCTTGCGCTGCTATACAGTCGTTAATTGTTTTACCCGATGACCTGGAAAAAGAAATTATTTTCCGGCTCGGAGCCGGAACAAAAATGGCAGATGCAATCGCCATCATCCGTAAGTTCAAAGGCGCCGGCGCTGCACAAGATGCTTTAGAAAGAGTAAAGAAATACTGGAGCCATACTTTAGGTTCATTGCAGGTAGAAACGCCAGACAAAGCGCTGAACATACTAACTAACGGATGGCTTATGTACCAGACTATTGCCTGCCGCTTATGGGCGCGCAGCGGTTATTACCAGTCAGGGGGCGCTTATGGATTCAGGGACCAGTTGCAGGATGTTTTAGCGGTAATGCAGACCCAGCCGCAGATTGCCCGGAATCAACTATTGCTTTGCGCTTCCCGCCAGTTCAAAGAAGGCGATGTGCAGCATTGGTGGCACCCCCCTGCCGGGCGGGGCGTAAGAACCCGTTGTTCAGACGACCTTTTATGGCTGCCCTATGTTACGTCAGCTTATGTCTGTAAAACCGGAGATACAGGCATACTGGATGAAAACATTTCCTTCCTGGAAGGCCGTATTTTAAATGCCGAAGAACAGTCTTATTATGATATGCCAACAGAATCAGCGGTATCTGCAACCTTGTATGAGCATTGTGCGTGCGCCATCAGGCATAGCCTTAAATATGGTGTGCATGGATTGCCGTTAATTGGTTCTGGCGACTGGAATGATGGTATGGACCTGGTAGGCAGGGATGGTAAGGGAGAAAGTATATGGCTGGCCTTTTTCCTTTATGATGTGCTGGTCCGGTTCTCGAAAATTGCAATGGCTCATGCAGATAATGTGTTCAGTGAACAATGTAACCAGGAAGCGGCACAGCTAAAGATAAACATTGACAAAAACGGGTGGGATGGCGACTGGTACCGCAGGGCCTATTTTGATGATGGCACACCGCTTGGTTCTGCCGGTAATCCCGAATGCCAGATAGATTCTATTTCTCAAAGCTGGGCTATTCTTTCGGGTGCGGGAGACGCTCACAGGGCGAGTTTAGCTTTGGCTACGGCAGACAAACGCTTAGTCAGGCCTGGTGATAATATTATCCAGTTATTAGACCCGCCATTTGATAAGTCTGATATGAACCCCGGCTATATAAAAGGATATGTACCCGGCATCAGGGAAAATGGCGGGCAATATACCCACGCAGCAGTCTGGATAATAATGGCTTATGCCAAAACAGGTAATGCGGAACGCGCATGGGAACTGATGAATATGATAAACCCCGTTAATCATGGCTTGACGGAAGCAGGAATGGAAGTGTATAAAGTGGAACCGTATGTGGTAGTTGCCGATGTATATTCCGGTTCCAATAAAGGGCGTGGCGGCTGGACCTGGTACACCGGCTCTGCCGGGTGGATATACCAGCTTATTGTGGAATGGCTGCTGGGAATAAAGCAGGAAGGAAATACATTGCGTTTATCTCCCTGCATACCCGCCGGATGGGATTCATTTAAAATTGTGTACCGGCACTTGGAAACACCTTATCTCATAACCATTATACAGGAAAGATCAGTAACGGGGATAATGGGAATGACCGTAGATGGAATGGAACAAAAAGATGGCATAATAACCCTGGTAAATGATAATACGGAACACACTATAGAAGTAAAGATAGCGGTACCTGAAAAATCGCTCGTAAAGGAGGTAGTATAATTCAGTGGCATTATTTTAGTTAACCAACAATACAAAGACTTTTTTATGACGCAAATACCTGACCATCCGCAACAGCCAAGAACACCCGAGGTTATTCCAGCTAAACCGGAGCAACCGTTAATTCCGGAAAAGCCAGAAATACTTCCGAAAAAATTTCCTCCCTCTGTGCAACCGCCGGAAGTACCGAAGAAAATAAAGGAAGTAATGGGAAAGTTGATAGGTCTAAAGTAGAAAGGTATTTAGCTTTTTACTTTTTGTAATTACTAAGGTTATAAAAAATATTTGCTGAAAAGAAGCAAAAAGTTCAACAAAGAGATTACAGTTCGTCCTTGCGAGCCGCAAAAGTTGATTTTGGTGAGCATTTGATATGTTGTTGACCGTGTTGTTCCTGATGTTCCGCAAAGCGGGCATCAGGAACGGCAGATAAAACCCGTTTTCCAAACGTATTCATAGAACTGAAGCTGATGATTTGTACCAGACCCTATTAAAGAAAATAAAGAAGAAGTTACTTTTTGGCAGCCGGGTAACCACCCTGAAGAAATAAGAACATTGGATTTTTTCAGCCAAAAATTAAATTACATCCACAATAACCCTGTGAGGGCAGGCATTGTGGACAAGGAAGAAGAATACCTTTATAGCAGCGCAAGGGATTTTTATAACAGAAAGGGCATTTTAGAACTTTCGTACTTTTAATTTAGCTTTGGCAATGTGAAGCCCGTTGTAAACGGCGTTTTATTTGCCGTTCCTGATGCCCGCTGAAGCGAAACATCAGGAACAACACGTTTCGTGAGATTGCTTCGCCGTTCAGCATTTGGAATACATACCAGCTTATGTTTCCGGCTCGCAAAGACGAGAGTATCTGAGTAGTTACTAAAAATTTAACCCTACTTATTATACATCGTCATAGCCTTACTGATACCTTGCGTAGCAAAGCATTCAATAGCCTCAACGCTTTTCAGGAGCATATCTTTTACTATCGGTATTTCAGCGGGTTTCCATTTGCCCAGCACGAACTGTATCTGCATACCTTTGGGGAAATCGCTGCCAATACCAAAGCGCAGGCGTTGGTAATTATCGCTGCCCAATACCAGTTCTATATTTTTCAGCCCGTTATGCCCGGCATTGCTGCCCGATGCGCGAAGGCGAATTGTGCCAAGCGGCAAAGCCAGTTCGTCCACAACCACAAGCATATTTTCAAGCGGTATTTTTTCTTTGTCCATCCAGTATTTTACTGCCTTGCCGCTAAGGTTCATATAGGTAGTCGGCTTTATGACAATAAAAGTTTTGCCCTTCCATTTTATTTCAGATACATAGGCATGGCGGTCTAAGGCATAGTTACCACTGTTTTTCAGCACAAAAGTATCTGCTACCTCAAAGCCTATATTATGGCGGGTAGCGTCGTACTCCATACCTATATTCCCAAGTCCTGCGATGAGAAATTTCATACGGCTAAATTAGATCAATAAATTTATAGCGCTAATAACTACTCCATAGCGTGCAGGGCAACCCTGTTACCTTCGGTATCAAGTATCAGCGCCCAGTAGCCCAGGTCTTGCGTAGCGGCAACAATAGTTTTGTTCTGCAATACTTTGCCTCCTGCGTCCACCACCTTGTCCAGCACGGTTTGCAGGTCGGGTTCGCAATTAAGATATACCAGGGAGCCATTTGCAGAGGGTGTATAAAAATCAGGGTCGCAAACTATAGCGCCGCCGGCACCGCCTTCTTCCAGGTCATACTCAAACAGGCCTGTGCGTGTATTGCCACCTACATGCTCCCGCATTGTAAAATCAAGAATTGTTTCATAAAAACCCTTTGCCCTGTCAAAATCGGTAACAGGAATTTCAAACCAGTTAATTGCGTTTATTTTAGCCATTGTATGCTGTCGTTGAGGAGACAAAATTATAACAAAAACTCCGCTATTTGCTTATATTTCAGAATACTATAAAGTTAAAAGCATAACCTCTTTTTTTTGACTTTGCACGCAGCAATGTGTACCTTGGCGGCTCAAAAAAAACGACACACACATTTATGGCGGTTAATTTTAAGGTTGTTACAGTAATTGGTTCAGGAACTATGGGCAATGGCATTTGCCATGTATTTGCCCAGAATGGATTTAATGTCCACATGATGGATATAAAACAGGACGCGCTGGAGCGGGCGCTGTCCACAATCAATAAAAATATGGACCGCCAGGTAGCTAAGGGTACGCTGTCTGCCGATGCGAAGCATGAAGCTATGGGCCGTATAAAAACCTTCACCGGTATGGTGGACGCGGTGAAGGACGCCGACCTGGTGGTAGAAGCCGCTACCGAAGATATTGACCTCAAGATCAGCATTTTCAAACAACTTGATCAATATTGCCCACCCCATTGCATACTTGCCACCAACACATCATCTATATCCATAACGCGGATTGGCTCACATACCAAGCGCCCCGGACAGGTAATCGGTATGCACTTTTTTAATCCCGTACCGGTAATGAAACTCATAGAGGTGATAAACGGTTATGGTACAACTACTGAGGTTACCAATACTATTGTAGCCCTTTCCGAAATTTTAGGAAAAGTGCCTTGCGTGGTAAATGATTATCCCGGTTTTATCTCCAACCGGATACTGATGCCTATGATAAATGAGGCTGTACTTGCCCTCCAGGAAGGCGTGGCAGGCATCACGGAGATTGATAACGTAATGAAGCTGGGTATGGCGCACCCTATGGGGCCACTGCAACTTGCCGACTTCATAGGATTGGATACTTGTTATTCTATTATGCACGTACTGCACATGGGCTTTGGCAACCAGAAATACGCACCTGCTACCTTGCTTGCCAATATGGTGCAGGCAGGCTACCTCGGCGTAAAATCGGGCGAGGGTTTTTATAAATATACGCCCGGCAGCAAAGACCTCGTGGTAAGCGAGCGCTTTGCAACAAGGAAGTAGAAATAACAAGACACATTTCATCAAACACAGCGCTAATTCCGCAACCGATTGTTGCGGAATTAGTATTTTATTAGGCAAAGCGTCCTATATAGTTGTCTATTACATAACGGCTCCCTTTAGGGCCGGGGTTTTAGTTACTTTTGCACCATGCAACAATTAGTTATCGCCTCAAACAACGCACATAAGATCAGCGAAATAAGGCCGATGATAGCGGGTATTGAACTGCTGTCCTTGCAGGATATTGGTTTCGCTGATGATATACCCGAACCCTACCAAACCTTTGAAGAGAATGCCCTCGCCAAAGCGTCAGCTATTTATAAGTTTTCCGGTAAAAATGTTTTTGCCGATGACAGCGGCCTGTGCGTGAATGCCCTGCATGGCGCACCAGGCGTGGACAGCGCACACTATAGCGGCGCACGCGATGATGAAAAAAACCTGCAAAAGGTATTGCATGAACTCAATGGTGAAGCAGACAGGAGCGCATTTTATAAAGCCGTGATCTGCCTGGTATGGGAAGATGAGGTTTATTATTTTGAAGGTATTTGTGAAGGAACGATCATTGAAAAAAAAAGAGGGCATAACGGCTTTGGTTACGACCCTGTTTTTATACCAGCGGGCTATACCCAAACCTTTGCAGAATTACCATTAGACATTAAAAACAAAATAAGCCACCGGGGAAAGGCAGTAAAGAAAATGGTGGAGTTTCTAACCCCAAACCCCTAAAGGGGCTTCCCCTTATTTTCTAATAACCCCAAACCCCTGAAGGGGCTTCCTCTCATTTCCTAATAACCCCAAACCCCTAAAGGGGCTTCCCCATGTTTCCTTACTGTTTATTAGTTTCATCTTTCATCAGGATTATAATTATAGTTCAATAGCTTTGTACCGTTAAATTGTTTTGATAAAGCTAAATGCTTGGTCCCCCTTTAGGGGTCAGGGGTTTATGGGTTTTAGGGGTCCGGTCTATGAAATTCTCAATCGGTGATATTATCTTACTGAAGCGCAGTGGCGAGGAAGGCCATGTGACTGCTTTCATCAACCCGCAGATGCTGGAGGTGGAGGTGAATGGCACTACTTTTCCTGTTTACCTGGATGATATAGACCACCCCTACCTGAAATGGTTTACCGATAAGACTAAAAAGAAAAAACAAACACTGCCAGAGCAACTGCCTGTGGAAAAGGCGACCGACCGAAAGCAGCGGCTGGCAAAGGGCGTATATCTGTTCTTTATGCCGGTGTATAAAACCGATGTGCTGGAAGAAGAAGTAGTGGAGCAACTGAAGATATACCTGCTCAATGAAATGCCGCAACCTGTTAATTTCCTGTACGATGTCAGGTTTGCGCACAAAAGTGAATTTAAGCACGAGGGTACATTGCACGCATTTGGTAATGTATATCTCCACAGTGTCAGCTACCCGGATATGAACGACCAGCCGCGTTTTCACTGGCAGCTAACAGATACGGTGAACGAGCAAATGGATACCGCAGAAGGCATACTGCGCATCCGTCCGGCAAAATTATTTGAACACATTAACCACCTGCTGCAACATAGCGAGCCTACCTTCAGCTATCCGCTGATAGAGGATTTTGTGCCAAAGAAACAAAAAGCGCCAAAAGAAAAACCGGAGCCTTTTATAAAGCCGCGGACATTACCCCTTATCACCACCAGCACTATAGAAGCCGCCCGCTACGAGATTGACCTGCACATAGAGTCCCTCATAGAAAATAAACGAGGCCTCACAACCGCCGACATTCTAAACAAACAGCTTGATACACTGCAACACTACATCCAGCTTGCTATTGTACACCGCCAGGAGCGCATGGTGGTGATACACGGCCTGGGCAAGGGCCGCCTGCGCGAAGAAGTACATACCATACTGAAACAGATCCCCGAAGTAAGCCGCTATAAAAACGAATGGAGCGGGAAGTATGGTTTTGGAGCTACGGAGATTTGGTTCCGGTATTAATGAAGTACAACCACTTTATTATTAGCCCTGCTTCCTTCATCGTCGGTAATGCTCACATTATACACCCCGGCAGGCATATTGCTTACATTTATCGTTTCCTCTTGCCTTGTGGTATATAAACTATACACAACCTGCCCCAATACGTCGAAGATGGTTATGTTGTAGGGCATTGTGGAAGTTGTTTTTATAGTAAGTTCATCATTTGCCGGGTTTGGGAATAGTTCGATTGTGTTATTGGGTTTACTCAAATTATTAACAGACAATGGAGTACCACAACTAACACTATTAATACTAAAATATAGCAGCTTATCCGTTTCATAAGTGGGATCGCCATTCGCAAAATCATATTCTGTCCTTCCTATTCCCAATTTATAGAAAGTATTATCCTCTTCCCAGCCAAGTCCATAGGGGTCATAATCTTTAAGAACTGTAATGTAAGCCGGAGTTTTTGAGCAAAAAGAACTATCGTTAGGAAAGTAAAACACATAGTTACCGGAATTAAAATACTCTTCCGGCATTTGTGAAGTTCCAATTTGAAGAAAATATTATCTTCAAAAGGCTTTTATGTTCAGCCAGTATTCAGACGAGCATTTCGAAAATATCACACCCAATGAGCGATTCAATTTTGCGTATATCCCCATGATTAGTTTCTGTGATTTAACAATTATGCAATTATCAAGGGATTCAAAACATACAGAAAATTTCGGCGAATATGGAATTGGGTTAACTAAAGAATGGGGGATTAAAAACAGGGTTTCACCAGTTATGTACGCGCATGAAAAATCCCAACCTTCAAGCCAGATTTACAATCTTAATTTATTATTGCAAAGGTATGTTGATGAAGGCAAGCAAAAGCTAAAATTCTCTGGGATAAGAAAAGAAATGATTGATTTTTTGAAATTTATTAAGCCCTATAAAGGAAGATGGCATAAGGGTAAGCCGATTGAGGATATAAAAGAAGACATTACTTATTATAATGAAAGAGAATGGCGTTATTGTCCATTACTTGATGATTACAAAGTTCTTTTAGGGGAAACAGAAGATAACAAAAAACTCAAAGATATTCTGAATCAGGAACTCAAACCCAAGCTTATTACCTTCATACCTGACGAAATCAAATTCATCGTCATTAAAAGAAAAGAAGAAATTGACGAGTTTGTTGAAGAAATTAAAAAATTGGAATTAGAACCTGCACAGGAAAACAAACTCATTACAAAAATCATTTCGTTTCAGGAAATCAGCGAAGATTATTGAAATCGTTTTTTGTGTTCGCAACTACTTTGGTGGTTGCATTACTGTACCACATTTTTTGCAGGTGCGTTTTTGTTCATCAGAATAGAAGCGTTCCATCACAGGAGGCAATTGCGCCACTATATCCGTTACGTTCAGGAATTCTTCGTGTAGTTTTTCGCCACAGTTTTCGCAAAACCACATAAACCCATCAAGCTCCTCGGTTTTACGTTTTATTTCCAGCACTAACCCTACCGTATTTGGGCCGCGTTGCGGCGAATGGGGCGTTCTGCCAGGGAGCAAAAACATGTCTCCCTGCTTTATAGGAATGTCCACTATTTTACCATCTTCCTGTATGCGCACATTTATATCCCCTTCAAGCTGGTAAAAGAGTTCTTCTCCTTCATTAAAATGGAAATCTTTCCGGCTGTTTGGTCCACCCACTACCATTACTATGAAGTCGCCGGCGTCTTTATAAACGCATTGGTTGCCAACTGGTGGTTTTAATAAATGGCGGTGTTCATCTATCCATTTGTTCAGGTTGAAAGCGCGTTTTACAGGCATAGTTTTATTTTTAGTTCTTTGTTTACAATTGCTCAGTTTCTTTTTCTGAAAGTCCGGTTGTTTTGATGATAATATCAATAGCAATTCCGGCGTCTTTCATTGCTTTTGCAACTTTTAATATACCTCTTAATTCTCCTCTTAATTCTCCCTCACTACTTGCCGTATCAATAACGTTTTTTAAATCATTATTTGCGTCAAAATCTACCATATACTGAAATTAAAATTGACCATTCAAAATTACAAATTCTTCCCGAAGTTTTTGCATCGAACATATCCGCAGATTCAACTTCGGGTCACCCCACATACAGATCCTTCTGCAACGGCCCGCCCGGGTTTACCGCATAATGCTCCAGGTCGGCAATACCGGCGGTTTTCAGTACCTGCTCATCTAAAAACAAATTACCGGTGCATTCTTTCGATGGTTGCTGCAAAATATAGAATGCGCTGTCTGCAAGTATTTCGGGTTTTCTGCTCATATTTACAAGCATATCACCTCCAAGTATATTTTTCACCGCCGCCGTGGCAATTGTTGTTACCGGCCACAATGAATTGGCGGCAATGCCATATTTTTTAAATTCCAGCGCCCACCCCAGCGTCATCATGCTCATGTTGTACTTGCTGATGGTGTAGCCCACATACGGCGCTATCCACTTCGGGTCCATATCTATGGGTGGCGACAGGGTCAGTATATGCGGGTTTTCACCCTTGCGCAAAAATGGTACGCAATGTTTCGTTACCAGGAAGGTGCCGCGAACATTAATGTCGTGTACCAGGTCGAAACGCTTGGTTTCTGTTTGCTCAGTATTGCTCAGGGATATGGCCGATGCGTTATTCACCAATATATCTATACCGCCAAAAACACTTATCGCTTCCTGCACCGCTGCAAGTACCTGCTCCTCATCACGGATGTCGCATTGCACGGCAAGCCCTTTCCCGCCGGCCTCATTCACTTTCAGCGCCACCGAATGAATAGTGCCTCCCAGCCGTGGGTCTTCTTTTATTGATTTGGCAACGATCACAATGTTAGCGCCCTCTTTGGCGAGGCGCAGCGCAATGGCCTCGCCTATACCCCTGCTGGCGCCAGTAATAAAAGCAGTTTTCCCTTTAAAAAGCATAATTTTCCTGTTAGTATTCCCGAAGGTAAGGAACTTTGACATATAAAATTTGGTAAGCCGGCGCAGTTATTTTTCTTTTTTTCAAGGCGTAAAGTCTGCGAATATCAAGAATATTTAAAGACCTTTACAACGCAGAAAAAATGAAAAAGAACAAGTCGGATTGCCGAATTTAATATGTCAACGTTCCGAAGGCCTTGTGACGAAATAAATCATACAAACTTCATACATTAGCTAACTTTTGCTATTCATTGATTTTGGTAATAAAATTTAACTTTACACTGGTTTTTAAGGCTATTCTATATCAGGCATGGACAGTCCATTTACTAAATACTATCTGCTAAATACTTTCAGCTAAAAAATGATCGAAGTAAGAAATGTAAAAAAGAGTTTCGGTAATAAGGAGGTTTTGCATAGTGTTTCCGCGATAATGGAACCTGGCAAGACCAACCTGATCATTGGTACCAGCGGCAGCGGCAAAACCGTATTGATGAAGATTATGATAGGGCTGATGCAGGTGGACTCAGGTGCCGTGATCTATGAGGGGAAGGATATTACCAAAATGGGCGAAAAGGAATTGAAAGAGGTGCGTAAGCAAATAGGGATGCTTTTCCAGGGCGGCGCACTATTTGATAGCAAAACGGTAGAAAACAATGTGATGTTCCCATTGGATATGTTTACCCACATGAGCCATGCCGACAAACTGAAACGGGTAAACGAGGTTCTTGACCGCGTGAACCTCAAAGATACCAACGATAAATATCCAGCCGAAATCAGTGGTGGTATGAAAAAGCGAGTGGCGCTGGCAAGGGCTATTGTTCAGAATCCCAGGTACCTGTTTTGCGATGAGCCTAATTCGGGTCTGGACCCGCAAACATCGCTGGTTATAGATAAGCTGGTAAAAGAGATAACTAAGGAGTACAACATTACCACCATTATCAATACGCACGATATGAATACCGTGATGGAAAGCGGCGACCACATTGTATATTTGTATCAGGGCAATAAGCAATGGGAAGGCTCTAATAAAGACATCATTTTCAGCAAAGACGCGCGTCTCAATTCGTTTATATTCGCTTCAGAGTTTCTTACTAAGGCAAAGGAAATGAGTATGATGGAAGCGCAGGAGAAAATGAAGGGGTAATGATCAATGGTTAATGGTTAATTGGTTAAAAGGGTAAAACGTTAATAAGTTTAGGAAACGTTGACAAATAAAATCCTGCAAGCAAGAGAAATATTTTTGTTTCACCCACCATATTCAGCCCTGAAAGGGCGACATATGTCAGCGATGGGCAACGCCCATCGGAATTAATGGAAAATGAATAAGCCCTGAAAGGGCGATATATATTAGCGATGGGCAACGCCCATCGGAATAGAATATGTCAGCGATGGGCAACGCCCATCGGAATTAATGGAAAATGAATAAGCCCTGAAAGGGCGATATATATTAGCGATGGGCAACGCCCATCGGAATAGAATATGTCAGCGATGGGCAACGCCCATCGGAATTAATGGAAAATGAATAAGCCCTGAAAGGGCGATATATATTAGCGATGGGCAACGCCCATCGGAATAGAATATGTCAGCAATGGGCAACGCCCATCGCTATAAGGGCAAACGCAATGTCTAAAAAGAATTATTTATTTATTGCCGCTGTGCTTATTGTCGCATTGTTTTTTGCGATACCCATGTACAATGCCTGGTTGTTTGGTTTTATTATGCAGCCGTCCGTTCGCTACGCCGACCAGTTCAGATACCTTGATCCCAATGACAGGAAAATGATGAAGTATGGCAGTTCATACGGAATGTACCTGCAATCGGTAAGTGTGTTTCAACGTTCCAATATCCAGGACCCGCTTATTTTGCTGCCACCCGTTGGTTACTTAAAGGATATGGGCTGCGTAAATATTGAGGTATGTGAGCCTGCGGAATTTTATTATTATACCGGGTACAAGGCAGTGCTTTTTACCAGCCCCGGTGTGGAGCAGGCAACCTGGGCTATGGTGCCGTATAAAAAGGATGTGATGCTCAGAAAAATACACAGCAAAGAAGACCTGGACAATTTACTTAACACCTATAAAAATTATAAACCCAAATAATGAACTTTTTAGGACTCATATACCTGCTCATGGCCCACTATGTTTCGGGCAGGGGGGTGTTGCGGTTATTCAGGATCAGCTTGCAGCCGTTAACTACTGTTTGCCTGTCTTTCATTATTGGTGTGGCGTTGCTATCCTTTGTACCCTGTTTTGTGCAGCTACTGCATATACCTATTACTTTTGTCTCCATTGTTATTGGCGTAGGCTTATTTACTTTTGCCCTTAGTATTCCGTCGCTCATCACTGTTAAGCAACCGGTATTCAAAAAGATCACCTTCCCAGCCGGTTACGAATGGCCTTTTATAGCAGTTATATCCCTGGTAATGGCAGTGAGCGTATGGCGTTGTTTTTACAATCCGCCGCTGGCGCGCGATATGCTCACCGGCCCCGAATTACTGGCGGAATATGCTGTGCGGGAGCATACCATGCTCAGTTCCGTATTTTCAATTGACCTCAGCACCAGCAACAACTATTTCAAGTCGCCTTATATCACGGGGTTACAGATCATCTACAAGCTGTTGGTATGCCCGTTCGGGCAGCTTTGGTTAAGCGTGCTTTCGTTGTCTTTCATTATTTGGATGTACTCGTTGGTACGCAGCCTTATTCATCCCTTGATCGCCGGCTTTTTAATGCTGTTTTTCATGGTGCAGCCCGACTTCTATGCCTATACATACCTCATTCTCTACGACTACAGCAATACCGTATTTTTCTTCTGCGGTTTTTACTTTTTGCATCGCTGGTATGTTGAAGAAAGGCAGTTGCGAGACTTTGCTTTTGCCGCTTTTTTATTTGGCATAGCCACCTATATCCGCACCGAGACATTGGTGCTCGTGGCAATGACGGCGCCACTGGTGCTTTTCTTTTTATACCGGATGCATATCCCATTTAAGAAAATGGTTTTGTACAAAAGCATACTTATACTTACCTCCGCCTTCTTCTACCTGCTGTGTATTGATGTGTTTGTACACAATTTCATTCCCATTCCTTTCGACCTGCACAGCCAGCTAAACCCGCACCTGCTCGATATTTCCCCATTCTTCAGGCGGTTGCGCGATATAATTACCGTCCTTATTTTTTCAAAGCAGGGCATGAAAGAATACGGCTATTTTATCTTCTTCTTCTGTGGTTTGTTGCTTGCTGATACCATTTGCACCAGGCGTTTTAATAGCTGGGCGAAAATAGCACTATACGGTATCCTCACTGTTTATATCGGCCTGGCTTTTCTGGGCTACCTCCTCCCCCTCGTTGACCTCCCTAACACCACCAAGCGCGGCTTCTTCAAAGCGCTGCCCCTTATGTTGCTCTATATGGCAAACAGTGGGCTGCTGCAAAGGCTGTCGGGGAAGATAAGGAAATGGGAAGCGGGGTGATTAGCTTCATTCCGATAAAAAATTGAGGCCAGGAACTAATCGCCTTCCTCCAACTCAAATACCTCATTCACCGTTTTTCCAAACAGCCTTGCTATTTTTAAAGCCAGCACAGTTGAGGGCACATACTTTGCAGCTTCAATAGCGTTGATCGTCTGCCGCGATACGTCCACCTTCTCAGCAAGCTCTGCCTGGGTTATATCCTTAATGGCCCGCTCTACTCTTATGGTATTTTTCATGCTGTCCCGGATTTAGAAAAACGTGGCTTGATATGTAACTGGTATTGGTAAATAAGAATAAACAGGATCAATATGGTGAACAGGTTTATCTCCATTACCATTAAAAAACTACTCCCGAAAAGGGTAAGCGCCGTCAACCCCAGTATCATATAATTAGCATAAACACTGATTTGCAATGCCCTTAGCCTTACAATGCCAACATATTCATCTTCATGTTTTTCCCTTGAAAAGGCGATCATAAATAAAGCGATGAATGTGCATATCATACCCAAAGTGCCGGTATAGTCGGCAGCAAAGTTTTTAGAAAGAATAAATTCTGCCTGGTCGGTGAAAATATAACCTATCTGTCCTTTTTTATCAGGATTATATTTTAATAACCTGATTGAATAGTCGAAATGATAATAGGCTACCAGCAATAAAATAGAAAATGGCAGCATTATGCAGCCTATGGGCCTGCACCTGCGTGGTAAAAGAAGTAAGTTTTTCATGTAAAGTAATTTTTACCAAAAGTAAAGTATTTTTTACATTTTGTATCATTATCGTTACATTTTAAATGTGCTTTAACACAATTATACAGGTTCCCTCAAAATTGTTTTTAGATGATCCTGTGAGCTACCAGTGGTAAAATCTACCAGGTAAATTTCATGGTGGATACCTCCTTTGCGCAGGTTGTTGTCCGCAGCATATTTTTCTAATTGTCCTAACGTTTTAAATTCATAAATGAACGGGCCTTTATGCAACATCTGGATACATTTGCCTTCCTGGTATTCAAAAAACTCAATTCCTTTGGAAAGAGCTTGTTGAGCTGGGGCTAATGCGTCTTTAGCTATGGCGATGTGCTGTGCGGTAACATACTCCGGTACGCGGATCATCAAACGGTAATTCAGTTCGCTCAACGGCCCGGTATCAAAGACATGGGAAATAGTATGTTCCCCATATTTTTTATCGTTCCAGTATAATCCTTCTAAAACAGATAGTTCAAAAGCCTGATCAGAGTCTTTAAAAATATCAATGATCAAGCTGACAGCTTGTTTTAGCAAGGCGATCCGCTCATAAAATATTTTTTCCGTGAAGCTACCCTTAGCCAGTATGGAAATGAAATTGGCGTTTTCAACATAAATAACCTCGGGATGATCCGTTGCCGCGTAGTAGTTTGGGTATTTCTCCGTGATGTTTAACTCTTTCATTTAAAAATGTTATGTTTTATGATTGCTGATGGAAAATTATTTTTGTGAATTGTAAACGGCAGCCAAGCGAACCTGTTAATGTAATTTTCATATCCTTTTGTTTAATTGTTTGTGCAAAGCTACCTTTGCACAAACTTTATTACAAGTACCTACCCCAAAGTAAGTAGTCATGGCAAAAGTAAAAGAGCAGTCAACCCTGCATCAAAACAAATGTATTTCTGAAATGACTTGCCCGATTACATACGTGATGAACAAGATCGGCGGCCATTGGAAATCTATTATCCTTTACTACCTGATGAGCGGCCCTAAACGCTATAGCGAATTGAAAAGAACTATACCTGCGATTACCGAAAAAATGCTTGCACAACACCTGAAGCAACTGAAGGAGGATAACCTGATTGCAAGAAAAGTAGAACAGGTGATGCCGCCTATAACGATCTATAGTCTCACGCCATCCGGCGAGGAATTAGGCCCCATTTTATTGGCTATGGCAGACTGGGCCATAAAAGACAGCAAACAGTTTGTGGGATTAGCGGGAGCTAACGCTGTCTGATATAACTCGACAATTCCCCGGCGGTGCCTTCCATTC
>Ga0206818_1021_pt1 | contig 61263 bp, 53 predicted proteins | sample Alteio_BWOrgCont_86_FD_152881 | JGI IMG/M metagenome (GOLD analysis project Ga0206818, IMG submission 152881) | Enriched cells from forest soil in Barre Woods Harvard Forest LTER site, Petersham, Massachusetts, United States -... | ecosystem: Environmental > Terrestrial > Soil > Temperate forest >...
AATCCCGGGGCAGTAATTATAAATAGGAGTTAGTGTTACTGTGAAAATACCTGGCCGTTCATAATTATGCGTAGCGCTAAGGGATGAATCAATATCCACTTCCCCATCTCCGAAGAACCACCGGTAAGTGGTACCAGGCACAACATAGCCTGCGGTATCTACCGTAAAGTAAATCAAGTTGTGATTATAACATGCGGTTGTGGGTGTAGCTGTGAAAGTAACAATACCCGGGGTGCTGCCCATATATACATTTACTGCCGTGTCATTTACAATGCACCCATTGGTGGTTATTCCGGTAAAAATGACAGTATAAGTACCCACGGCAGTGTAGGTATGAGCAGCGCCATCATACGGGATAGCGGAAGGGCCAGTTGAGGTGGTGCCATCGCCAAAATGCCAGGTATAGGATGATATTCCAAAGGGATACGAAGGAGGCACACCAAGGCTATCAGGTTCAAGTGTAAAATCACTAAACCCAAAAGTATCCGTTTGAGGAATACAGCCACCAAGCGGGAGAAGGGATGGGTTTAAATTTAAGTCATACAAGGTATCTATTCGTTTAATAGTATCCTTGCATCCGGTAGCTGGATCGAGACTTATCATGCTTATCGTATCAACGGCTCTGTGCCAAAAAGTATGTGCAGCCGTTACTCCTGTTCCGGAAGTGCCATCACCATATAACCAGGTAACGATTGTACCTGCCGGCGCCAGGGAATCGGTAAAAGTTACCCCTACTGGCGGAGGGCAGGGATACTCCGGCCATTGGGTAATGTAGCCAATAACTCCCGGATGTATCGTTACCGTGTGTGACACCGTATCGTAGCAGTGGCCGTCATAGACCACTAAGGTAACTGTAAATGTGCCGGTGGTATCGTAGGTATGCATCCCTGTATCCGTTGTTGCTGTGCCGCCATCGCCAAAGTTCCAGCTACTGGATAGGTGCGTGGTGCTGGTGTTCGGGAAAGTTACCGTACTGTACTTGCAAAAACCGGTAGTGGGTACGGTGAAGGCCGGGATGAGGCTACTCACAGATATACCTGCGGGTATGGTAAGGCTGTCGGTGCAGCCCCTGCCGTCTGTAACAGTAAGTGTTACACTATAGGTGCCTGCTGCATAATTATGAGTTGGGGCGGCAATCGTTGATGTACTTCCATCTCCAAAGCTCCAATGATAAGTAAATGGCCCGGTGCCTGTGGTGCTGTTTGTAAAAACTGCGTGGCCGGGCGCACTGCAAAAAAAACCCGTAGCGGCAGAGAAGGCAGGCGTTGCCGGCGTAAAAACATGGATATAGTCGCTTATCGTAAACAGAGTGGAACAACCTGCGCTGTTTGTTACAGATACGCTCACTGAATAATGGCCAGGAGTGTTGTACGTATGCGATGGTGAAGCCCCGGTGCCTGTATATCCATCTCCGAAGTTCCACAAATAGCTAACTGCACCTGGTACACCCGGCACCACCGTGCTGGTAAAAGTTACTGATGTACCTGGGCATATAGCCGTATCGCTTGCCGTAAAAGTCACAACTGGCGAGGGTACTACGGTTATCACCAGGCTATCCATAGTGGTAATGCCGCTGCTCGAATCAGTTGAAGTAAGCGTTACCGTATAAGTGCCAGGAGTACTGTAAGTTCCGGCACAATCGGTAAGATGAATCGGCCCGCTGCCATTATCTAAATTCCAGGTGTAGCTACATGTGGCGCAACCTGTAGTATTGCTGAAATGTACTATTAATGGTGCACAGCCAGAGGTTATATCGGCTGTGAAACCTGCTGTTTGCCCGCTTACATAAAACGTGGCAAAGGAAAAGAACAATAGTAAGGAGATGAAGCGGGTAAATAGTTTCATAAAAAAGTAATTATGGATAGGTATAAAATAGGAGCTAAGGTAATTTCTTTTTAAATACCTTGTATCAAAAAAAAGATTTTCCATATAGCAGCCAACTACCTGATAATAGTTATATCCCCCTTCAGGTTTAAAGGTTCTCCTGTTTCGCATAAAGCGTCTAAAATATACACGTACACATCCGGCTTTAGAGTGTTGCCATTATAGGAGCCGTCCCACGCATTCGATACGTCATTTAATTCAATATTGGAACGCTCAAAGATCATCTGCCCCCAGCGGTTGTAGATACGGAACGATTTTATGATGCGCACGCCTCTCCCACGCGGATAGAACACATCATCCTGCCCGTCGCCGTTAGGTGTGAAAGAGTTGGGTATGAATATCTGGCTGTTATCGCAGTAAACGTGGATAGTAACCGTATCTGAACTGGTACAGCCAAAATAGGAAGCCACCTGCACATTGTAGGTAGTGGTCACGCTCATACTCGCTACCGGGTTGGCGCAGGTATCGCAACTCAGCGTATTGCCATTATCCCACGCATAGGTATAAATAAGGGTTCCGGTAGCTGATAATTGTGCTTTAGCGCCTTCCACTAATGCCTGGTCCGGGCCGGCGTCAACAGTTGGTAGCGGATGCACAATTACGGTAACATAGTTGGTATCCGGGATACAGCTTGACAGTTGGGCTATCGCCATGTACATTATGGTTGAATCGGGCGTAGCCAGGGGATCAGCAATACCAGGGTTGTTAAGCCATTTTGCGGGTATCCAGGTGTACTTGGTGCCGCCGGAATCAGACAATGGAATCGTATTACCGGCGCATATCTGCGTATCCCCGCTGGCTATGCTCACCGTATTTGTTTTCAGGAATACACTTGTAGTATCTGTACTTGAGCAGCCTTGCGCATCAGTTCCGGTAACCGTATATTGGGTAACCACGGTTGGGGCGGAGAAGGCAGGGTTGCAGCTATCGCAACTAAACGCCGCTGCCGGACTCCAGGTATAAGTAACCCCGCCATACCCCGTAAGCAACGCAGAATCACCAACACATATTATTGTGTCAGCGCTTACGGTGATCACCGGCAACGGATATACGGTTATGTTTTCACTGGCATGGGCGGTACATCCCCATCCGTCTGTTACCACTAATACAGCCGGGTAAGCGCCTACCGTATTGATAACAAATGAAGGAGCGCTGATATTGCTGGTACTGCCGTCAAATGTCCAGTTCCATGCGGTAATAGTTGACCAGTAGCTCTTTGAGGTATCTGCTAAATTAAAAGTACCGCCTAAGCACACGGTATTGGGGATAGTGGTAAATCCGGGCGTCACGCCATCAACCTTTATGGTATCTATACCCAGGCTCGAATTTTCGCAGCCGGTGTTATCACTCAGTATCAGCTTGGGTACATACGCTCCCGGTACTGAATATGAATGGGTGATACTGTCTGCCGTTGACGGCGTACTGGTAATACCATCGTCAAAATCCCAGATGATGCTTGGCACATGGCTGATCGTGGTACTGAAATGCACACTTAACGGTGCGCAACCACTGTCAGGCGTATAACTGAATGAGCCGGAATACCCGAATAGGTTCACATGCGCTTTCGCGGTATCGGTACAGCCGTAAGTATTGGTAACTATTAATTTCACGGTATCATAAGCGGCGGTGATATAAATATTTGTCGGCGAAAAAACCACAGAAGCGCCGCCATCCCCGAATGTCCAGTTATAGCTTGCTCCCCCGGCGCTGGTATTGGTGAAATGCACTGTTAAAGGCGGGCATATCGAAACGGAATCATCCATAGTGAACGATGCGGTGGGTTTGGTAACATCCAGCAGCAAGGTGGCCGTGTCGGTACATCCATGCGATTCGGCCACCAATTCTGCCAGGTAGGTCCCGACAGCCACATAAGCATGGCGTGGCGAGGTGAGCGTGGAAGTATGCCCGTCGCCGAATATCCAGTACGAACCGGTAAAACCGGTGGACGTGTTAATAAAATGGGTACTGTCGCCTATACATGGGTGGGTATTGCTGTCGGTAAATATCGCAACAGGCCGGTATATGGCCAGTGGCCTCCTGAAGGAATCAGAGCAGCCAATATTGTCGGTTACAATTTCTGTTGTTGTATCTGCGCCCGATATGGTAAATGTATGTGTGGAAACAGGGGTTGTAACCATGCTTGTATCGCCATCACCGTACCGCCAGGTATAAGTGAACGTTGTACCGGGAATGTCTGTGGTGTAGTCGGTATAGGTTACGGCCAGCGGCCAGCATCCTGCGACAGGGGTTATAGCAAAGCTATCAACAGGTAGCCCTACGTGGATATAACCAGGCTTGTTTACGGTATCAAAGCAACTATTCTGGTCTTTAATAATATACATAACGGAATATATACCAGGCGTATGAAATGTGTATTCAAAGGCTCCGGAAGTATCATTTACGTCGGTAGTATTTAGAAGCCAGTTATAAGTCATTATGGCTCCTCCAGCTATATACGATGAGAAATGTACCGAATCACCCCTGCATATATCGCTGTCATCCGCAATGAAGCCAATAGAAGGCGCTGTAAGATCAATACTGGCAAGGGCAGTATCCCTGCAGCCACTAACTGAATCATAAACGTATAAATAGATAGTGTATATACCCGGGGCTGAGTAAGTATGTACAGGATCGGCAACGGTGGACGTGGCGCCATCTCCAAATGACCATATCCGGACGTTATCCCCTACAGAGAAATCTGTAAAATCCACCATGTTTGGAGGATGGCATGGAATATGATAATGAATTATTGCTTTAGGCGATTCAATATTGATGTAATCAGTCAAAACATAAGGAGGCCCCGCGCATTCATCATAAAGAGCAGTTACTGTTACCGTGAAAATACCAGGCCGTTCATAAATATGCGATGCGCTGAGGGATGAATCTTCATCTACCTCCCCATCGCCAAAAAACCACCGGTAGGTAGTAATAGGCAAAAACCCACCTGAAGTGTCTGCTGTAAAATATATTACGTTATCGTTATAGCAGGCAACAGTTGGTGTGGCAGTGAAAGTGATAATACCCGGGGGGCTGCCTGTACGTATAACAGGAGATACTGTATCGTACAAATAGCAGCCATTGTCTGTCAGTATAATACAAGTTACCGGGTATGTACCTACTGCTGTATAAGTATGTATAGCCTCACTATCAGGAGCAGATGATAAGGGTGGGGCGGTAATAACATCAATAGGGCTACCATCGCCGAAATTCCATGTATAGGAATGTATTCCGTAAGGATAGACCGGAGCATGGTAAACCTCACGAAGCGGATCTTGAATGTAAAAGCTATCTCTTACCGGCACACAACCCCAACCCCAACCCATTATAAATATATAGCTTAATAAATTATGCAACGTATCCAGCCGTTGTATGGTGTCTTTGCATCCTGTGGCGGGGTTATAAGCTATCATAGTAAATGTATCCGCAATGTAATAATCACCTGAATTAATCGCCGGGTAAGTATGGGTAACAGTAGTTCCGGTTCCTGTTGTGCCATCGCCAAATAGCCAGGTAACAATAGTGCCTGTAGCGGCTGCAGAGTCCATAAAGGTTATGGGAACAGGCGGAGGGCATGGCTCTTCAGGAGATTGGGTAATATAACCTCCTGGCCCGGCAGCTATCGTTACGGTATGCGATACCGTATCATAGCAGTGGCCGTCATACACCACTAAGGTTACTGTAAATGTGCCTGTAGTATCGTAAGTATGAACGCCTGCATCCGTTGTTGATGTATAGCCATCTCCAAAGTTCCAGCTACTGGATAAGTGCGTGGTGCTGGTGTTGGGAAAAGTTACCGTACTGTACTTGCAAAAACCGGTAGTGGGCACCGTGAAGGCCGGGTTGAGGCTGCTCACAAATATATAGGCCGGCAGGGTAAGGCTATCGGTACAGCCCCTGCCGTCTGTAACGGTCAGTGTTACATCATAAGTACCGGCGGCATAAGTATGGGTTGGGGTTGTAAGGCTTGATGTACTGCCATCTCCAAATCTCCAGTGATAAGTAAATGGCCCGTAGCCTGTGGTGCTGTTGGTGAAAACTGCGTGGCCGGGCGCGCTGCAAAAATAAGTGGTAGCAGCGGAGAAGGCGATCGCGGCTGGCGTAAAGACGTCAATATAGGTAGAGATCGCATACAAACCGGAACAACCCGCGCTGTTTGTTACAGATACGCTCACCGTATAATGCCCAGGAGTATTGTAGGTATGCGAGGGGGCAGCCCCGGTTCCGGTATAACCATCCCCGAAATTCCACAAATAGGTGACTGTTCCCGGCGTTCCCGGCGCCACCGTGCTGGTAAACGTTACCGTTGTACCGGGGCACATAGCCGTATCGCTTGCCGTAAAAGTCACTATTGGCGCGGGCACTACGGTTATCACCAGGCTATCCATAGTGGTAATACCGCTGCCCGGATCAGTTGAAGTAAGCGTTACCGTATAAGTGCCGGGGGCGCTGTAAGTTCCGGCGCAATCGGTAAGATGAATGAGGCCGCTGCCGTTATCTAAGTTCCAGGTATAGCTGCATGTGGAACACCCTGTGGTATTGCTGAAATGTACTACCAACGGTGAGCAGCCGGAGGTTACATCGGCTGTGAAACTTGCAGTTTGCCCGCTTACATGTATCCCCGTAAGAGAAAAGAACAATAGTAAGGAAACGATGCGGGCAAATAGCTTCATAAGAATACTATGAAAAGGTACGGAATATATAACCTAAAGTTAATCCCTTTTTAAATACCCTGTATTTAAAAATATTTTCACCCGGCGATATATATTATTCACTACCTGATAATAGTTACATCCCCCTTCAGATTCATTGGTTCACCGGTGTCGCATATGGCGTCAATAATATACACATATACATCCGGTCGCGGGCTGCCTCCGTTATAGGTGCCATCCCAGGCATTCGATGCATCGTTTATCTGGATACCGGAACGCTCAAACAACATCTCCCCCCAGCGGTTATAAATACGGAAAGATTTTATGATACTAACGCCAGTTCCGCGCGGATAAAATACGTCATTTTGCCCGTCGCCGTTAGGCGTAAATGAATTGGGTATAAATAGCTGGCTCTGGTCACAGAATAAATGAATGGTAACCGAGTCAGAGTTTGTGCAACCGAATGTTGTGGAAACTTGTATGGTGTATGTAGTGGTTACAGTCATACTCGCAACCGGGTTGGGGCAGCTATCGCAACTCAGCGAACTGGTATTATCCCAGGCATATTTATAAATAAGCGTACCTGTGGCCGATAGCTGTGCTACAGATCCCGCTACCAATGTTTGGTCTGGCCCGGCATCTACTGTCGGCAAAGGATGTACAATTATGGTAACATAGTTGGTATCGGGGATACAACTGGACAGTTGGGCTATAGCCATATAGGTAGTGGTAACGTTTGGCGATGCCAGCGGATCGGCAATGTAGGGGTTATTAAGCCCTGTGCCGGGTATCCAGGTGTACTTTGTGCCGCCGGAGTCATATAGTGGCGTGATAATGCCATCGCATATCTGGGTATCTCCGCGCGCTACGCTCACGGTAAGTGTTTTCAGGAATACGCTGGTGGTATCTGTGTTTGAGCAGCCGTGTTCATCAGTTCCGGTAACCGTATATTGGGTAATAACAATCGGGGAGGCGAAGGTTGGGTTGCACATGGTGCAGCTAAGGGTAGCCGTCGGACTCCAGGTGTAAGATACCCCGCCAAACCCAGTCAGTGTGGCCGCATCGCCTACGCATATCGTGGTATCCGGGGTTACGGTGATCACGGGAGGCGCATATACCATCACATTTTCACTTACATTGGCAGTGCAGCCCCATGCATCTGTTACCGTTAAGCTGGCCGGGTAAGTGCCGACTACATTTATGGTGAAAGTAGGCGAGGGAATAGTGCTTACAGTGCCGTCAAATGTCCAGTTCTGCTCCGTTATAACTGACCAGTAGCTCTTTGAGGTGTCTGATAAACTGAAACTTCCGCCTAAGCATACCGGGTTGGGGATAGTTGTAAAGCCAGGAGTTACGGCATCTACTTTTATGGTATCGGCGCCAACGCTTGAGCTTTTGCAGCCCGAATTATCACTCAGAATGAGCTTTGGCACATAAGCGCCCGGGTTTAAATAAGTATGCACAATGCTGTCTGAGAAGGATACGGCGCTGGTGCTTCCGTCTGCAAAATCCCAGATAATATTCGGCACATTACTGATAAGGGCATTGAAGTGTATGGTAAGGGGAACGCAACCGCTGTCTGCATTGTAACTGAAAGCGCCTGAATAACCGAAAATGTCCACATGCCCTATGGCTTCAGATGTGCAGCCAAAAGAATTGGTGGCTATAAGGGTCACAGTGTAATAACCGGTAGCGATATAAAGATCTGATGGGCCAAAAGCAGCTGAAGTGCTGCCATCGCCAAGTGACCAGTTATAGCTTACGGCTCCTGTACTTGTATTTATAAAATGTACCGTAATAGGCGGGCATATGGATACGGAATCGCTCATATAAAATGACGCCGCAGGCGCGGATACATTAATGTAACTGGTGGAAACGGTGGTATCTGTGCATCCATGCGAGTCAGTTACTGCAAGCGTTACCGTATAAGGCCCCGCAACGGAATAAGTATGCCACGGAGAATTAAGTGTGGAGGTGCCGCCATCCCCGAATTTCCAGTACGAACTGACTATACCGGTGGATGTGTTGGTGAAAAGTACACTGTCATGGGTACATGGGTGCGTATTGCTGGCAGTAAATGATGCGACAGGGTGATATATGGTCAGCGCCAGGCTTCCGGTATCCTTGCACCCGATATTATCGGTTACAATTTCCTCGGTAGTGACAGCGCCTGTCACCGTAAATGTATGTGCGGCAGTGCCTGTAGTAATGGTGGTGGTGGCCCCATCACCAAACAGCCATATATAACTGGTTAAAGAGGCCCCTGCAACATCCGTACTGTGATCTGTAAATGTTGCCGACAGCGGCCAGCAGGCAGTTGGTGGGACTTCGGTAAAACTAACTACGGGCTTGGCTACCAGTTCATAATTAGTCCTCGTAAACGTATCCCGGCAGTGATTTTGGTCTGCAATTATTAACATCACCGTAAACCGCCCTGTAGTATAAAAGGTGTCAGAATAAATTGCTGAACTATCTTCCTCGTATATGCCATTTACATACCAGGAAAAAGAAGTGGCGGTACCCCCGGTCACAGTGGGTGTGAAAATGGCATACCCATCCTTACAAATAGCTGAATCGCTGGCAGTAAAATTAACAACTGGCCTGTGAAGGTCCACTATAAGGTAAGCGGTATCCGAGCATCCGCTTGCGGTATTATTAACAATCAGGGTAGCAGTATAGGTGGTATCAGAAGGGTAGGCATGTGTAGGGTTGATTAATGTGGAGGTGGTACCATCGCCAAACAACCATAACTGGCTGTCAGCTCCTATTGATACATCCATAAAGTCAACATTGTTTACAGGCGAACATAAAACCACATCATGGCCTACGGCCTTGGGAGAATCAATGCGAATATTGTTAGTTAAAACAACCGGCGCTCCGGGGCATCCGTTATAATACGGGATCACTGTTTCTGAAAATACTCCGGGAACCATGTAGGTATGGTGCACAGGGGAGGTTGTATCAGATAGCGTAGTACCATCCCCGAATTCCCAAAAATAGCCATTTACCGGGCCGCTGATTATAATTGCTGTAAAAGTAATTGAATTATCATGGTAACAGGCATGAGCGGGCGATACCGAAAAAGTTATCACAGGCGGCGCGCCTACTTTTATTTGTGTGGTATCCGTTACGGTGCATCCGTTGGCGGTGGTTATGGTTACTACCGCATTATAAGTACCCTCGGCGGTATAGGTATGAGTTGGAGTACTCCCGACTGAGGCGCTCCCGTCTCCAAAAGTCCAGCTCCATCCAGTGATCGCGTATGGATACGGAGTCGGTGGCGGGCCGGGTGCGGTTGTATATGCAGAGACGCCAAAAGTTACTGCTTCCGGCACACAGCCACTTGCAGCCACTGCACTTATTACTCCAACAAGACCATAAATGGTAAAAGTATGGGTTATCGTATCCGTACAACCGGTATGGGGATTAGTGGAGATCATACTTACGGTATAAGTGCCGGTGTCGGCATAAGTATGAGCGGATGATACGCCTGTGCCGGTACCCCCATCGCCATAAAGCCAGGTAACCGTTGTGCCTGCGGGAGCAGTTCCGGTAAATGTCATTGCCGAAGGAGGAGGGCATGGTTCCACTGGAGTGAAGGTAAAGCTCGTTGCCGGGCCTGCAAGTACCACAATGTTATGGCGTACAGTATCATAACAGGAGCCATTATAGATAATCAGGGTAACCGTGTAGGTACCGGGGTGGCCGTATGCATTTGTTCCCGGGTCTCCGGTGCCGGTGTTACCATCGCCATAAGTCCAGTAGCTGGCTATATGCGGCCCGCTGGTGTTTGTAAATGTAACGTTACTATACACGCACACGGTATCAGGATAAGTGAAAGCGGCAGTTGTGCCTGTAGTAACGGTTATATAAGACGGGATGGTAACGCTATCCTCACAGCCGTTGGCATCCGTCACCACAAGAGTTACATTATAGCTGCCAGTTGAAGAATACGTGTGTGTCGCGGGGCTGCCGGTTCCGGTTCCGCCATCCCCAAACCGCCAGGCATAAGTAAATGGCCCGGTGCCGCTACTGGTGCTGGTGAACGTGGCAGTTGCCGGCGGATCGCAGAAAGTAGTGACGGGTGCGGAAAAACCGGCAGAAGGAGGTGTATTTACATGAATATACGCAGGTACGGTCAAGGTGGTGGTACAGCCTTCACTGTTGGTTACCGCTAAGGTTACATTGTAATTGCCCGGAGTAGGATAAGTTTTGGAGGGTGTTGCCAACGTGCTTGATGTGCCATCGCCAAAATTCCAGATATACGTAAGGGCGCCGGATACGCCACCTGTTGATGTGCTGGTAAAAGTTACGGTTTGCCCGGGGCAAATGGATGTTTCAGAAGCAGTAAACGTCACAGTTGGAGATGGATAAACTACTATCGTTTGAGTATAGGTAGTGGTAACGCCGCTGCTGCTGACTGCGGTAAGCGTAACGGTGTAAGTACCTGGTGTGATATAACTTCCCGAACAATCAGTAGTGTGGATCGGCATTGTGCCATTATCAAGATCCCAGGTATAGGTACATGTTGCGCAACCTGTTGTATTGGTAAAATCCACCACTATCGGGGAGCAGCCGGAAGTAATGCTTGCTGTGAAACTCGCACTCTGTCCTTTTACGGATACATTGACGATGGAAAATAAGAAAAGCATTAAGAAACTACGTAGAAACAGCTTCATATAAATTATTTATCGCTCAATTAAAATATATTATCGGGAAATAAAATTAATCAATTTGCATTAGAAAACGTTATTTGACAAGAAAAAATATTGATATTATTATTTGTAATGTTTTACAAAGATTGAATTTATTAAGTGATAATTAATAGCGCCTTGTTATCTTCTATGCTTAAAGTTCAATTTAGGTTAGAAAGGAAATTTAGCCAATAAATATCACTTTATTCCTATACTCCCGATTAATTATGTACGTTTGCAATAACCTGCTGGTTCATTGCTATAAAAATAACCAACGCTGCTCCCAAAGCAGGCAATATTTTTGAACGCAAATAAAATGACGGAACAACTAAGCGTTTTTCTTACAAAAACTGAAGTAAAGGCCCATGACCTGGAGCATAAGCGCAAGCTTGCCTTTAACATACAAAAATACAATGACAGCGTGGTGAAGGGCAAGCAGCAATTCGCCAACCTGGATATTGCCCGCGAAAAAGCAAAAAATATCAAGTGGAAAACAATAGAGAACTTAGATAAATACTTAGAGCAGTTTGAGAAAAATTTTACAGCCCGTGGCGGTAAAGTGATATGGGCGGAAACCGCTGATGAAGCGCTGCAGGCGGTATTGCAGATATGCCAGGAGAAAAATACAAAGCAGGTAGTGAAAGCTAAATCAATGGTGACGGAAGAAATTCACCTCAATGATTTCCTGGCACAACATGGCATTGATTCGGTAGAAACAGACCTGGGCGAGTATATACAGCAACTGGACGGGGAAGCGCCATACCACATTGTAACTCCGGCTATGCACAAAAGCAAAGAAGACGTTGCGAGGGTATTCCATGATAAACTGGGTACGGAAGCAAATCTCACCCCTCCCGAAATAACAAAAATAGCCCGCCGCAACCTGCGGGCAAAGTACATCACCGCCGGAGTTGGTATTACCGGGGGTAATTTTTTATTGGCCGATATTGGCGGGGTATGCGTAAGTGAGAATGAGGGCAATGGAAGATTGAGCACTACCTTCCCATCCACACAAATAGCTATTGTGGGTATTGAGAAACTGCTGCCGTCAATAAATGACCTTCAATTGTTCTGGCCGTTGCTCGCCACTTATGGTACCGGCCAGAATGTTACGGTTTATAACACCATCTTTTCCGGCCCGCGTAAGACCGATGAAACAGATGGCCCGCAGGAAATGTACGTTATATTATTAGACAATGGCCGCACCAACCTCCTGCGCAATGAGGTGCGCGAAAGCATGTATTGCATACGCTGCGGAAGTTGCCTTAATGCCTGCCCTGTCTATAAGAATATCGGCGGCCATGCTTATGGCGCTACCTATAGCGGCCCGATAGGGTCTGTGATAACTCCGCACCTGAAGGGAATGGAAGAATACAAACACCTCAGTTATGCTTCCAGCTTATGCGGCAACTGCACAGAGGTATGCCCGTTGAAAATAAACATTCATGGGATGCTGCTCGAAAACCGCGCAATAGCGGTGGAGGCAAGGCTTAACAGCAACCTGGAAAATTTTTCCTGGGGACTCTGGAAACGCGCTATGCTGAGCCGTAGGTTGATGAATGCGGCAGGCCCGGGGATAAAGAACAGCGTTATCAATAAACTCTTCAAAAACAGTTGGGGACAACACAGGGGCGAAATACATTTCGCAGAGCAGTCGTTCAATAAATTGTGGAAGGAACGTAAAAATTAACTCCGGGTATGGAAACTATAGTTGTATATAGCGCCGCGAACAGCAACCGTCTGAAGTATATTCTGGACTGGCTGTTCAAGGAAAGATTGCAACTGGACTATACCCTCACAAATAATATAAACGATACAAAAAACCTTTCTTTTTTTATTGCTTACGGTACGCCTTTGCCAAAGGCTTTGTCAATTCCTGGCAGCGGGCTTCTCTGGCAAAACGACACAAAGCATTATGATCTGCACACCGGCAAATGGAACGATCTGCCAATACTTTTTGCAACGCACGACAATGAATATACTTTGCCGTTCGACCTGTTTTCGGCTATCTTCTTTTTATTATCCCGCTACGAAGAATATTATCATTACCAGCCAGATAAGCACGGCAGGTACCCTGCCACTCAAAGCGTTTTATATAAAAACGGCTGGCTGCAACGCCCGGTAGTGGATGAATGGGTGAGCGCTTTCAGAAAACAACTACAGGCTGCAATGGGCATAAACATTGAACCTACCCCGTTTTTATTCCAGCCCTCATATGATATAGATATGGCTTACTCCCACCTGCACAAAGGTATGGGGCGTATAGTGGGGGCCTATATGCGCGCCCTGCTGAAAGGTGATGTAAAACAAATCAGTGAACGCACACAGGTATTGAAAAATAAACAAAAAGATCCTTTCGATTCATTCAGGTGGCTGCGGCAATTACATAAGGAATATGACCGCAAACCGGTCTATTTTATATTAGCTGCGTTCAAGACTACCGCATTCGATAAAAATATTCATCCCCAGCACCCGGCAATGATGCGGGTAATAAAAAACCTGGCTAAAGATGGCGTTATCGGCATACACCCTTCTTATTACTCTGATCACGATGATAAAGTGATAAAAGAAAAAAAAATGGTGGAGCATATTTCGGGCCGCAACATCAGCCTTTCCCGGCAACATTACATAAAGCTCAGGATACCGCACACCTACCGCCTGCTGTTAAAAAATGAGATCACCGAAGACTACAGTATGGGTTATGGCTCTCATCTTGGTTTCCGTGCAGGCACAGGAAATTCATTTTTTTGGTACGACCTCGAAAAAGAAATGACCACTCCGCTTCGTATCCATCCATTCTGTTTTATGGATACTACCGCGCATTATGAAGCTAAGTTATCAGTGCCGGAGGCTTTTGCAAAACTGGATGCCATGAGCAGAATTTTAGAAAAAACAGGAAGCACCATGATAACCATTTTTCATAATTTCTCACTCGGCACAAGCCTCGAATGGAAAGGTTGGAGAAAGGCCTATGAAGATTTCCTGATTGAGAAAGTGAATCTTAATAACGCGCATGAGGCCACGATTTAAAACATAAACCATGAAAATAAAAGTAATCGTTACAGGAGCCACAGGCATGGTGGGAGAAGGGGTGTTGCATGAATGCCTCTTGCACCCTGACGTGGAGCAGGCTCTGATCATAAACAGGAGGCCATGTGGCGTAACCCATCCGAAACTAAAGGAAATAATACACAGCAATTTCCTGGACTTGTCGCCTGTAGCCGCAGAATTAAAAGGGTATGACGCCTGCTTTTTTTGCCTCGGCGTATCATCCATCGGCCTTAAAGAACCGGAATATACACGCCTCACCTACGACCTTACCATGCACGTAGCTAATACCCTATGCGAACAAAATACCGGGATGGTTTTTTGTTACGTCTCCGGCGGAGGAACTGATAGTACAGAACATGGCAAGAGTATGTGGGCAAGAGTAAAAGGCAAAACAGAAAATCATTTAATGCAGTTGCCATTCAGGAGGGCTTATATGTTCCGCCCCGGCTATATGCAGCCCACCAAAGGACTGAAAAATACTATTAAAGCATACTACGCTTTTTCCTGGCTATACCCGGTATTCCGTACTTTGTTTCCCAAGTATGTATGCACCCTGAAAGAAGTAGGCATAGCCATGATAAATACCGTAACAAAAGGCTGCGATAAATCAATTCTGGAAGTAAAGGATATAGTAGAATTAGCGAAAAAGTGATGAAAAATGAACTAATAAATGGCTTATTTGTGATTTTTTCGTAAATTTGTGTCTATGATTGTAGATTTTAGTGTAGAAAACTTCAGGTCTATTAAAGAGATGCAAACGCTCAGCATGTCTGCTGCCAGTATTGTATCTAAATATAAAGAAGTTGACGAACGAAACTTGATTAAGGTTTCTGATAAATTTTCGTTGTTAAAAACGAAAGCAATTTATGGGGCAAATGCAAGCGGGAAGAGCAATTTAATTAAGGCATTAGTATCCTTTATAGCAATTGTAACAAAATCAGTAAAAGATGATAGCTCCCTGGTTCAAAATATTTGGCCGTACAGATTATCAACGGAAACGGAAAATAAGCCTTCTTATTTCCAACTCACTTTTATCTTAAATAATGTCCAATACAGGTATGGTTTTGAAGCCACAAACAAGGAGATTATTTCTGAATGGTTGTTTGGAACGCCCGGGAAAAAAGAAGTTCCTTTTTTCACCCGTGAAGGGTTAATAGTAAATGTAAATGAACGTCAATTTAAAGAAGGGCATAAAATTGTTGCATTTTATAAAGAGCAGGATATAGGAACTATTGCCAGAAATAACGCATTATTTTTAACTTTAGTTACATTGTTTAATAAAGGGTTCGCCAAAGATATTGTAGATTATATTTCTACTATTATAGTGGTTTCAGGATCACACTATGGTTCAGAATACAGCCTATTCATGCAAGCAGAAGATGCAATGAATGAAGGAAAAAAAAGTAATCAGATTGTAGAATTAATGAAAGGTTCTGATATTGGCATTAGCGATATTGGAAAACATGAATATCAACCTGACCAAGACAAAGAAAAAAGAGTTTTAACTACTACATTGCATAGGAAGTACGATGCTAATAGGAAAGATGCAGGGTATGCTACTTTGTATATGATTAATGAAGAGTCGGAAGGTACAAAGAAAATGTTTGAGTTAAGCCCAATGATTTTACAGGCATTAAATGAAAACAGGCCATTGATTATTGATGAATTTGATACACGGTTCCATCCGTTACTCACGAAAAAAATCGTAGAGCTTTTTAATTCCGATACCAACACAGGCTCACAGCTTATTTTTGCCACACACGATACAAACCTTTTAAACGCGAAGCTGCTTAGGCGGGACCAGATTAGTTTTGTTGAAAAAGACAAATATGGGACAAGCCATTTTTATACATTGGCGGAGTTTAAAGGAGTAAGAAATGACGCCTCTTTTGAGAAGGATTATATAGCAGGGCGTTACGGAGCTATTCCGTTCCTGGGAGATTTCAATTCTATATTTGAAGGATAGTATGCCAAAGAAAACAAAGGCTATAAAGGTCACAGATATTAAGGCGCAGAAACCCTGGCTCAAAAGAGAAGGCGCTTATAAATATCCTGTTGAGCGTATCAATAAGAAGAAACGCTTTCTTATTGTTTGTGAAGGCCAGACAGAGGAGTTATATTTTAAGTCTTTTCCGGTATTGACAGCGGATATAAAACCAGTGCATCAAGGTTGCTCAAAATCCGAATTGGTAGCCTGTACAAAATCTTATACGGAAGATGAAGATTATGACGAAGTGTGGTGTGTATTTGATATGGATATTAAACCAGGCCAGAACAGGCAGTTTGAGGATTTTAACAAAGCTATAAACTCGGCGCATGAAGCTGGATATAAATGCGCCTATTCAAATGATTCATTTGAGCTTTGGTTTGTGTTGCACTATCAATATATTGACCAGCAGCAGGAAAGAACTTTTTTCTTTAAAACTTTGAGTGGTTATTGGGACATAAATTATGAAAAAGACGGTAAGAAAAGAGCGTTTGCAAAATCAATTTATTCCCGTCTTTTAAGTGATGACAAAGCCAGCCAGCAAAATGCAATCAATAATGCCCGCAGGTTATTTGAAAATCAAAAGAACAAAGTATATCACGAGCAAAATCCTGTGACGAAAGTATTTGTATTAGTTGAGGAACTTAATAAGCATTTGCGTAAATAAAGAACATGCCCAACTCAATAGCAATAGCAGGCATTCACACAGGCATTGGCAAGACCATTGCAGCAGCGGTAATAGCGGAGGCAATCGGGGCCGATTACTGGAAACCTGTGCAGGCCGGAACAGAGGAAAGAGATAGCGTTATAGTGAAAAACTTAATTACAAATGGTGAGAAACGGGTGCATGATGAAGCGGTAGTATTGACCAGCCCTATGTCGCCACATGCGGCTGCGGCCATAGATGGTATAGAGATAAATTTTACAAAATTTCAATGGCCGTCAACAGAGAAAATATTATTGGTAGAAACTGCCGGTGGTATCTTATCCCCAATGTCGGATAATACAACAATGGCCGATTTTATACAGCATTACCAGATGCCTGCAATACTGATTGCGCAGAATTATCTCGGTAGTATTAACCACACTTTATTAAGTATAGAAGTATTGAAAAGCAGGGGTATCAGGCTGCTGGGTATAGTGATGAACGGTATAGAAAATAAATCTTCCGAAACATTTATAGAACACTACGCACAAACACAAATAATAGCACGGATACCACATTTTGAACAATTGGATAATTCCTCGGTGATTAAATGCGCTGCTGATATAAAATACCCATTGCTGTCAGCGCTTAAAAATATTTAGGCTTTACGTTTCTCAATTTTCACATTTTCACATTCCCCACATTTTCACATTACTTTTGCTGCTTATGGCAACAATAAAAGAACGCGACCGGCAAGTAATCTGGCATCCTTACACGCCCATGAAAGCATGGCCGGAAGCAATAGCCATTGTAAAAGGCGAAGGGGTTTATTTAATTGATGAAGATGGCAATCGGTATATAGACGCTATATCTTCCTGGTGGGTAAATCTGCATGGCCACTCCCATCCGTATATCGCACAAAAAGTAAGCGAACAGCTTTCTGTTCTGGAGCATTGCATCTTTGCAGGGTTTACCCATGAGCCTGCCGTCAGGCTCGCAGAAAGGCTTTTGGAAATCTTGCCAAAAGGGATGCAGAAAATATTTTATTCCGACAATGGCTCTACTGCCGTGGAAGTGGCTATAAAAATGGCGCTGCAATACTGGAACAATAAGGGCATTAAAAAACAAAAATTAGTGGCGCTGCAAAACGCTTATCATGGCGATACCTTCGGCGCGATGGCGGTAAGCGGCAGGAGTGTGTTTACACAGGCGTTTACCGATCTTCTTTTCGATGTTGATTTTATTCCTTTTCCCACCAAAGAAGACAGTACGGCAAGCATTGCCACATTGGAAAGATTATTGCAAAACGGCGATGTGGCGGCATTTATAGTAGAGCCATTAGTGCAAGGCTCGGCGGGAATGCAGATGTATGACGCCGATACGCTGGAACTGTATTTTCAACTGTGCAAAAAGTACCAGGCGCTTATAATTGCAGATGAGGTAATGACCGGTTTTGGCCGTACTGGGCCACTCTTCGCCTGCGATTATATTTCTACGCCGCCAGATATTGTATGCCTTTCCAAAGGGCTTACCGGCGGCACAATGCCTTTGGGGGTCACCACTGCCACACAGGATATTTTTGATGCTTTCTACGATGACGACCGTATGAAAATGCTGTACCACGGCCATTCCTTCACGGCTAATCCTACTATATGTACTGCGGCGCTTGCCAGCCTTGATTTGTTACTTACAGATAGTTGTACAGCTAACAGGAAGCGTATCGTACAGGCACATGCAGCGTTTGCAGAAACTATAAAGGCAGACCCGATGGTAGCAGAGGTGAGGCAGGCCGGTACGATCATAGCAATAGAAATAACAACGGATACACCCTCTTATCATCATTCATTGCGCGATGTAATGTACCGGTTCTTTTTAGAGAAAAAAATAGTGATGCGCCCCCTCGGAAACATCATTTACCTGATACCTCCCTACTGCATCACAAACAATGAACTCGACTACATATATACATCTATAAAGGAACTGCTGGCGCAATTGAAATCCTCATAAAGCGGTATTTCTCGATAAAAACAACCTAAATTTGCCCTGATGAAACAAGAGGAACAATTAACCAAAATAGTTAACAGGATCGTACAGTCTGATGATATACATGCGAAGTGGCTCAATAGCCTTTCGATGATGGAAAATACAGGCGCAAGAAAGATCTCGAAGTACGAACACCCGGTGCATACCAATATCATAGTGCTGAAACATTCCGCCGAGGAAGCGCGGCACGCCTATTACCTGAAAAAACAGATCGGTAAGCTCACCAAAGAATCCTGCCCTGATTATTCCTACCCATACCTGCTTGCGCCGTTAGAAAGTTATCATTACCTGCAAATGCTGGATGTGGACGCATGCAGGTACCTGAAAAATAAGCTGAACCTGGAAGGCCGCGCGCTGAAGCATGGCGCGTATCTGCTGGTAACCTATGCCATAGAAATGCGCGCCGATATGCTCTATGGCATTTACCAGGATGCGCTTACTAAACACGCTTCCAAAGTAAACGTAAAATCAATTATAGCCGAAGAAGAAGGCCACCTGGAAGAGATGCAGCGCATGTTGGAAGTATTTCACCCCAAATGGGAGAAACTGGCCGCCGATATGTGCAAAGTGGAAAACAAACTGTTTCAGAAATGGGTTACCGCTATTGGTAAAACGCTTGGGAAGAAGTAAATTTGTATTTAAGACTAAATGTTATGAAAACTTCAGCCATCAGAGATAGGTTATACGATTACATCCGTGTAGCAGATGATAAAAAATTGAAGGCCATCTATATGATGTTGGAAGATGATATTGACGGGACATTAGCATGGTGGGAGAATGACGGGCTTATAAAAGAACTTGAAGCTGAATATAAAGATTGGAAAGATGGTAAAGTAAAAGGTTATACCATTCAGGAAGTCAGGTCATCAATTGATCAGTTACGGGTAAAACGGAACAATAAATGAGTTATGCATCCAATTTATCTGATAGGGCCAGGAAAGAGATTTCGGAAGCCTGGGCATGGTATGAAGATAGATTGCCTGGTTTGGGCGACCGTTTCACGGAGGCTATTTTTAAAAAGATTAAGCAAATAGAATCCGAACCTACTAAAGGACTACAACGCAAGAATGCCTTTAGAGAAGTATTGGTAAAAGTGTTCCCTTACCTTATCATATACAGAATAGAAACAAAGAAAAAGGAAATTTTTGTTCATTCTATTTTTCATACAAGCCGCAATCCCCGGAAAAAGTATGGTAATAAAAAATAAGTGCTGTCAATTGTAAATTTCGTAAAGGATCAAATATTCAAGAGATTATTTTTTTAGTTGAGGAAAGCACTGAAGGTGGCTATACGGCTAAGGCGTTGGGAGCATCTATTTTTACTGAAGCGGATGCTTTGATGAATTAAAAGATTTAGTAAAAGACGCTGTACTTTGTCATTTCGGTGAAGATGCATATGGGTATGTTCCCATTATTTCCCCTCTATCCTGTTTATCCCTGCTTTAGCCTGCTGGTCTATTGAGTTTTGAAAATCGTGAGCAGGCATATCTAAGCACTCTTTGTACATTGCAATTGCTTGTGCTTTCTTGCCTGTATGCTCGTACATCAAGCCCATTTGTAAGGCAGCCCTTGCCGCAAATTGCTCATGCCGGATCTTTCCTGCTTCGATAGTCTGGCGGTAGTAGTCCAGCGCCTTATCAGTATCTCCTGCTTCTTGCCAGACGCTACCATAGCGGAACAAATATTCCAGCTTATCTGCCGCCTTTAGTTGTGCCTGGTTTATACCCTGCAGTATAGATAACGCACGGGTATAATAACCACCTGCCGTAAGCAACCGCGCCTGTAGTAAAGCCTTGTTTGGCCATACTTTGCTTTCTGCAAATTTCAATGCCTGTTTATCGGGGTCAGACCTTGTGCTGCCTTGCGTTCTCGCAAGGTTCCTACAATGATCCGCCTCCGTCATGTTATTATTTAAGTACCACGCCAGCGCCATTTTTTGCCGGCAATCTTTTATATAAATGTCGCTTTTGTTTTTCTCTAAGTATTGCCGGAAATAATAAATGCACCCGGTATCTACCCTGTCAAGTAATGCAACGCCCATCTGGTAATCGAAAACAGGGTACTTGTTATAGTCAGCTTCTGTGGCGATAGCTTTCAGCGTTTGTATTGCTGCGTCCGCTTTCCGGTAGTCGAGCACGATGTTCACTTTAACGAATGTATTAAGCAGGTTTTTATCGGTTTCAAATTGGGGGCTGTTGAGAAAATCCCACACTTCATTTTGCTCAGCCAGTAAATAAAAACGGGTATATACGTAATACAAAACCGTTTCGGCGTATAATGGCTGGAGCGCAGTATGCGTATTTACAAACGATGCTAATTGCCCGGTTCCTTTTTTTATACTTCCCTTCATACCGAATATTGCTGCCAGCCATTTATAATTACCGGGCAGCGCGCCTATTACTGCTTCCTGCAGCCCGGAGAACACATTATTGTATTCAAAGTGCGGAAACAACCGTTGGTTCTCTTTCAGCAGCGCGAACGATCTGTGAAAGTATATGGCCGCTTGGTATTGCTCGCCGAATCGGGTACTCACCAAAGCCCAGTGCAGGTAAACACCGGCTTTGCATAAACAATACCAGGGAGAAGATTTATCCCCTTTTTCCAATAATTCCAGGCGGCTGTTGAGATGGCCGGACCTTTGCCGGTAATCGGCCCGGTCGCAGTTTATGAGCAACAGGATACAATCTTCATAATCTGCCACATAGGTAGCCATAAGGTTGTAGGGATTGGCCTTCATCTCACGGATAATACCGGCGCGCGCCTCGTCCAAATGCAGCGACAGGTAATTCTGGTAGGCCTTGCGGCAATTATCGTTATAGTCATAAGTATAGTTGGCAGCGCTTGCATTAAAAACACAGCAATAGCAGATAAACAGAGTGGCAGAAAAATACCGGAACATGAGGTAAAGATAAGTGAACCCTTCAATCGTATCTCAGATTTGACAACTTTTTAAAAGTTGTCAAATCTCGTTCTTCAGCAGTCAGACCGCATTACGTTTTTGGATAACGGTCAATCTCTAAGTCAATGATATTGTCTTATGCAGAAGTAATCAGTGCAGCACAGGAACCAGTTTATTTTTTTCAATGCTCTGTATTACCCCGGTTCCTACAATTTTATCTCCCTCATGGATTGTAAAAGCATCTCCTCTTTTAAGGCTGCGGCGGATATAGCGGGCGGGCAACATTCTTACTGATGCGAGAGCAGTTTCCCCAGGTAACACTTCTTCTTTATTTAAAAAAGACATTTCGCCGCAAAACTGCATTTTTGTATTGAATGAAAAAGAAGGCCGGTAATGGTTGTAAACAGGCCGCTTACGCCCACCGTTTTCTGTAGGGAAAAGCGCAACCATTGCTGTGAAATCGTATGATATTTTAATGGTCATAAAAACGTTACAAAGTTAACACATTTATTGAAATGCAACAAGTCATTTTCATATATAGTAATTGCCATAAAACCATCTAATTCCTGGTCTAAGTAAGCTATCTTTTTTAAACATTCTTCATCAATAGATACCTGTAATAAGTATTTATAAGGCGGGTCAAATCTTTTTTTCTTAGCTTCCTTTAAATAATCTTCTATTGCTTCAATAGTTTGAAAAAATTGTTTCACTTCCAGAGTATTCCTCCCGGTTCTGAATTGTTGATCCTTATCAAAATCAGCTTTTTCGGCGTTTGAAATTGCGCGGTATAATGTTATCATTCCATCTTTTTATACGGTTTACCCTTTCCGCTGTTCCTTCGCCCATGCGTCTTTCAATGTAACAGTCCGGTTAAATACTATTTTATTGTCGCTGCTTTCTATGTCAACGCAGAAGTAACCTTTCCGCATAAATTGTACCCTGTCTCCTGGCTGCGCTTTTGCAAGTTCCGGCTCTATAAACACAGATGTCAGCACGTGCATGGAATCAGGATTTATATAGTCTTTGAAATTGCCTTCTTCGCTCGATGGGTCTTCCACTTTAAACAGGCGGTCGTACATACGCACTTCTGCGGTTTTGGCGTGCGGTATGCTTACCCAATGTATAGTGCCTTTTACGCTAAGGCCGCTGGTATCATTGCCGCTTTTGCTTTCGGGCAGGTAGGTGCAATGCACTTCGGTAATATTACCACTATCATCTTTTTTAAAACCTTCGCACTTTACTATGTACGCGCTTTTCAGCCGCACCATATTTCCCGGCGCCAGGCGAAAGAATTTTTTAGCCGGGGTTTCCATAAAGTCTTCACGCTCTATCCATAGCTCCCGGCTGAACGGCACTTTGCGAACGCCGCCATCCGGGTCTTCAGGATTATTTTCCGCGTCAAAAATATCTTCCTGCCCTTCGGGGTAATTAGTAATGATGAGTTTCACTGGGTCAAGCACAGCCATAAAACGGTTGGCGGTTTTATTAAGGCATTCACGTACACAAAATTCCAACATGCTGATGTCCACAATATTTTCACGTTTTGCAATGCCTATGGTATCGCTGAACTGGCGCAGGGCTTCGGCAGGATAACCACGGCGGCGCATACCGCTGATGGTCGGCATCCGGGGATCGTCCCACCCGGATACGTGGTTCTCGTTTACCAATTGCAGCAACTTCCGTTTGCTCATTACGGTATAGGTAAGGTTGCGCCGCGCAAATTCGTATTGCTGCGATGGGAATATACCCAACTGCTCTATGAACCAATTATACAGGGGCCGGTGGTGTATAAATTCCAGTGTACAGATGGAGTGGGTAATTTCCTCAATACTGTCGCTTTGCCCGTGGGCAAAATCGTACATGGGGTAGATGCACCATTTATCCCCGGTACGGTGGTGGTGTTCATGTTTTATGCGGTACATGAGCGGGTCGCGCAGCAGCAGGTTTGGGTGCGCCATGTCTATCTTGGCGCGCAATGTTTTTTCGCCATCCTTGTATTTACCTGCCTGCATTTCTTCAAAGAGTTGCAGGTTTTCTTCAATACTGCGGGAACGGTATGGGCTATCGGCCCCAGGTGCGGTTGTAGAACCTTTTGATGCAGCTATCTGTTCTGCCGTGCTATCATCCACATAGGCAAGGCCTTTTGTAATGAGGGTTACTGCAAATTCATACAGCTTATCAAAATAGTCGGAAGCATAAAATTCTTTATCCCACTGGAATCCCAGCCACTTAATATCATTCTTAATGCTTTCCACATATTCCGTTTCTTCCGTTACCGGGTTGGTATCGTCGAAACGCAGGTTGCACTTGCCATTATACTTTTTTGCCAGCCCGAAATTGAGGCATATGGATGTGGCGTGGCCTATATGCAGATACCCGTTAGGCTCCGGTGGGAAACGGGTATGCACCCTGCCATTATTTTTTCCATCCGCTATATCGTTCTCAATTATTTCTTCCAGGAAATTCAGTGATCTTTCTTCGCTCATTTTGTACTTTTTATCAAGAGCAAAGATAAGGTTTCTGATAGCTATGCATACATTGACATTTGCAAAGTAGTCATTAAATCCCCACGTCTGAAAGTAGCGGCAAGTCTTCTTAAATCAATATTGGTATATCCTTCTGGATATAATTGTTCCAAAGCGTTAATTAATACATTATTCGCTTTACTGTATATGTTTTCTTTATTTTGGTCAAAATAATCTCTGACTTCCATAAAATTTTTATGGCTTAGTTGAGTAAACGTGAGATTTAAATGTCTAAGTATAATTTGTGCAATTATCATGGCCATGAAATAATTGCTATAAGGGATATGAGGATATTCATGTATCAGGGAGGTTTTTTTTCTTTGTGAATCGCAATATCTGTATATAAAAACAGCTATGACAAGTTGCGCTCCATTGATATTCTTGAAAACATCATAGTAAAATTTACCAAACAGTTCATTTCGCTTATATTTTGCCTGGTGAGGTTTTTTGCACCATATCGAATAAATCGCTTCCGCTGCTACAGAAGAAGGAATAATATCTCCGGTAGTAAGTGTATCTTTTTTCCGTTTATATACATATCCTAATTCAAGAATATCCAACTCTAATGTCCTTTGCATTTCATCATTTGACCTAAGGTCTCTTAGGTCAACAGGATTTTGACTGTTTGTAGCAATTGTTACGTCAGTTATTAAGTCATCGTTATTTTCAGTAGAAAGTTCATATAGCCTGACCAGAACATAAACCTGGGAATAATCCAAACCGGGATTTTCGCTAATGCTCTGTTGAATAGTTTTACAGGATTGTCCACCATTTATTATTTGTAAATCTTCTATTTTTACGTTCCAATCATTTGCCTGTAGCGCATTATGTTGAAATTTGCTGCAAACCATAGTTATCCCATTATTGTAAAAATAGAAATTGTCTTTTTTGCTACTTAACAGCGTTAATTTAATAGCTTCATTGATCCTGTTTTTATTTAATCCCAGGTATCTCCTGATATTTTTTTCAAGTAAATTATCGCTATGCGTATCAAATAAGGTAGCTATCTCTGTTACATTAACCTTACCAATCAATACACGTTTATAATTAAAGTCTTCCTGGATACTTTTCCCGGAAAATTTAAGCGTAGCATTTACTCCCTTTTTTACTTGGAGAAGTTCCACAATGTCTTTATGATTAAAATGTTCGTACTGAACCTGGCTTGGGGGAAAATTTGCATTGATTATATGATTTTCCCCATCATTATTCCACTTTAGCCCATTATTAGTAAACACGCATTTTATTGTTGGAATGTATCCATCCGAAATAAGCGACCTGATCTCTTCAACCTTAGGCTTCAATTCTTCATTCATAAGAACAGGTCGTGTAGGGTCAAAAATCGCGCCTATGGAATTAACTACTCTTAGCACACTATTGGCTGGAAAATTACTGTCTTTTTCAAGATCAAAAACATATTTGCCCTGAAAAATAGTTACTGGTATTTCTGAATCATTTATGTCCCCGATAAATATTGCATCAATGCCTGCATCATTTCCTCCTTCTGTCAGCAAACTTTGAGCTTCAATTAATTCCATCTCCAAATAGGTGGATACAACCAAACAAACAAAAGCTTTTGAAAGTTTTTGTCGCTCGTCATTAATATTTTCAAACCATGTAGGATTATCTGCAACTATCTTTTGAATCCTCTGGTCAATAATGTGCTTGTTAATATCCATATAGGTAAACATTTTTGCCGCAAAAATAACCAATCTTTTTAATGTTACTCGCCTTTATGCGTGAGTTCAGTTAAAGAATGATAGATAAGTCAGCAATTTACAAATGAAATGCCGGTTGAAATAACATTATCGGCTACAATGTTTACTATGGGGGAGCGGCTTAAAGACAAATAGCCCTTACAATATCCGTTAGCTTTACCACCAGGTCTATGCCGTGGTTAAATACCAACGCTAACCGCGTCTTTAATTTTTTGTTTCTGTTTATATAGTGGTGCATGGGTCTGTATGATCTTTGCCACAATTTCTTCTGTAATATCCGGGTAGTTTACTGCTATTGGTTTTCCTTCTTCCAGCCATTGGCGAATGGTGTCGTAATATTTTTTATCCAGTGTTTTTATCACTGTTGCGCCCATGGCTTTGGCGCCTGCGGCATTGCAATGCTGCTCGTATTGGGTGAGCATAGGGATCACTAAAACTTTCTTACCGAGGTACATAGCCTCTGCAGGCCCTTCAAATCCAGCCCCGCACAGTATGCCTGCGCTCGCGGCCATGCTTTCTATAAACGCCCGGTTATCTATCTTTTTTATCAGCACATTCCCGGCTGTGAACGGTTCTTTATTATGTTTTGAAAATACCTCCCAGTGCGCATCCGGGAATTGGGATAAATGTTTCACAATCGTCTCGTCATCGTATGCAGGCAGGTAAACCGTATAATGCCCATTGTTGGTAACCGAAAGCTCCCGAATCTCCTTCCTGATAACAGGGGTGAAAATATTTGCGTCAAACGCCTTAAAATGGAAACCGTATGCGGCTGTTACCGGTGCATAACGTTCCAGCACTAATTTACCCATCGGGTCTCCCGATTCGGGAGCGGGAGCGTTTTTGTTCAGCACCGCGCATTGGTGGCTTACTGATATGCAAGGCAGGTTTTTCCGTTTGCATGCCCATGCCGATACCGGCTCAAAGTCGTTGATAACAAGATCGTATTGCTCCACCGGCAACTCCTTTATATCCTTCAGCAACCGGAATAGCTTCAATCTTTTTGCGGTGTTTATTATGTCCACTCCGCCATGCTTACCGAAGATAAAGCTCATGCCATACATCCGGTATTTTACCGGGAAGGGGATAGCCACATCTGCCTGTATGCCGCTTACCAGCACATCTACATCACCATATTTTGCCAGTTCAGGATATACATCCCGCGCCCGGCTCAAGTGTCCGTTGCCGGTACCCTGTATTGCAAATAGTATTTTCATTTTATTTTAATGGGTTACACCAAACAATCCAAATTCCTAATCCCAAATTCCCAATTCCATAAAGAGAATCAGGCCGCTTCTATAGCCACTCCAGGCATTTCCAAAGAGCTATCTTCCTCTCTGGTGGCCTGTGCTGCCGGTTTCACATTCAGTTCCAGCATCAGGCTGGCCATCATTGTCTTGGCCGATTCTTTCACGTGTTTTTTCTTGTTTATATCTATTGCCTGGGCAACAGGGTCTTCGTTATAATTATAGATGCTCCATTTAGTGTCGGAATATTCAAGCGCGGTAAGGTTTTCTATCCAGTCACCCGAATTCATGTAGGTAACATGTCCCTTTGGTGTATTCACTTCTTTTATTTCCGGGTGGTGTATATGCCCGCAGATAACGTAGTCGTAATTATTTTCAGCGGCTATATCGCAAACCGTATCTTCAAAACTATTTATGAATTTAACCGCGCCCTTTACACTGTTCTTCACTTTTTTGGAAAGCGATATTTTCCCCCGTCCCATCTTTTGCGAAATGTAATTGACTAAGCTGTTTATGATAATAAGCGTATCATAACCTATTGCCCCAAGTTTTGCCAGCCAGCGGCTATGCTGCATCACCACATCAAACACGTCGCCATGGAAAATCCATACCCGCTGGTTATCTATCTTCAGGGACAGTTTGTTGGTGATCTTCAGCGAGCCAAGCTGGAACCCCTTGAAGCGGCGCAGCATCTCATCGTGGTTGCCGGGAATGTAGTAAACAGGGGTATCTTTTGCTATCAGGCCTATCAGGTGTTTTACCACCATCATGTGGGTAGCGGGCCAGTACCGCTTGCTGAACTGCCAGACGTCTATTATGTCGCCGTTGAGCACTACCGCCTTGGGTTTTATACTTTTCAGGTACTGGAGGAGTTCGGTTGCGTGGCATCCGTAAGTGCCAAGATGAATGTCTGATAGCACTACGATGTCCACTTCTCTCTTAGCCATTATTCCCTTCGGTGAAGCATTTGGTTATACAAAATGACAACATTTGTATAAACGGAATATTATCGCAGCATTAACTTAATATGAATTATTATTTTCTTAACTAAAAGATGGACAGCGTAAACAATTTTAATCTCGTTGAAGAAAAGGATTATTTTTGTATGAAATACAGCAGTTATGACTTCGACAGCAATCAGGCAAAAACTTCACAGTTATTTAGAAGTAGCAAATGATAAAAAAGTAAAAGCCATTTATACAATGGTTGAAGAAGCAATAGAAGAAGAGGGTGTGGACTATACCGATGAGTTTAAAGCTGAACTCGACCGCCGCTATGCTGCTTATAAAGATGGGAGTGAAAAGGCAGTTACAGCAGCGGAGAGTAAGAAGCGAATACAAAAATTGTTGAAATCAGCACACAAATAATGGGATACAGTTACATACTGCTCGCAACAGCCCAGGAAGAATACGAATCTTCTATTGGGTGGTATTGTGAAAGGAGTTTGCCAGCCGCAGATAAGTTTATAGAAGCTGTGGATAATGCGCTCCAACTGATTTGTGAACATCCCAACCGATGGCGCAATGAATACCATACATACTACGAATTAGGCGTAAAGAAATATCCTTACAGTATAGTGTACACAATAGATGTGGAACGGGAGTTAGTAATTGTCAGTTCAATATATCATCATAGCAGGAACCCAAAGAAAAAGTATAAATAATACAACTTCTTCTCATCGAAAAACTATTCTTAGATTTGCAATATAGCTATGCAACAGATAAGCCGCTTCTTTGGAATATCCATTTATATGTATGCCAAAGATCATTTTCCACCTCATTTTCACGCTATTTATGGCGATGACGAAGCTATGATAGACATAAAAAACAGGAAGATAATTAACGGTCAAAAGTCCAAACGAGCATTAAGACTGATAAAAGAATGGATTGAATTGCATGAAAGCGAATTGTTTGATAATTTTGATGAGGCGCAAAAATCTGATCCGCAAATTAAATTAATAGAACCTTTAAAATAGTGAACTGTATGTTGCTTCCCAGGATTAAAAAAATAATTAGTGTTGCTCCTTATACCATCGTTTGTGAATGGACGAGTGGCGAAATACGGGCTATCCAAATGGAAGAAAAATTAAAGGAATGGGCTAATGAGCCAAAAAGCGTCTATAAGCGTTTATTGGACAAGAACATTTTTACAAAAGTCAAATTAGACGTTGCCTCAAAAACAATTTTCTGGGATGGCCTTATTAAAATGAAAGGTACTGACGGAACTTTATTTGACGCCCCCCTTGATCTTGACCCTGATGTTCTTTACAGGATGAGCATACCTGTAAATAAAACAAAGAACTTAGATAATATTGCCGCCTGACTTCAAACTATCACAGAAGTTGCGATGCTTTTAACGTGCTACCGATTTTTTATTACAAACTTCCTTTACTTTACACCTGCAATCCCCCAACCCACATGTTAAGCATTCGCAACATTGTAAAACAGTATGCCAGCCAGCGCGCCCTGAGCGATGTAAGTATGGAAATAGAAAAAGGCAAGGTCTTTGGCTTGCTTGGGCCAAACGGCGCGGGCAAAACTTCCCTTATCCGCATCATCAACCAGATAACCGCGCCCGACTCTGGCGAAATTCTTTTTAACGGCGAAAAACTCAACCAAACGCATATAGAGCGGATTGGCTACCTGCCCGAAGAGCGGGGGCTTTATAAAAAAATGCAGATTGGCGAACAGATACTTTACCTGGCCCGGCTCAAGGGACTTTCGAGAGACGAAGCCCGCCGACGCACGAAATTCTGGTTTCAGAAATTAGGTATTGAAGACTGGTGGTATAAGAAAATTGAAGACCTCTCGAAAGGGATGCAGCAAAAGGTACAGTTTGTGGCTACCGTACTCCATGAACCCGAACTGCTGATACTTGATGAGCCTTTTACCGGTTTCGACCCCGTGAACGCGGAGATCATAAAGAACGAGATACTGGAACTAAATAAAAAAGGATCCACTATCATTTTTTCCACCCACCGTATGGAATCGGTAGAGGAGCTTTGCGATTCTATTGCCTTGCTTAATCTAAGCCATAAAATATTAGACGGAAAGGTGAAAAACATCCGCAACAATTCCCGCAACGGCACATACCTGCTGGAATATGAAGGCGATAAACTAATCATTAACGCCGACGCCCCTTTTACAATTATTTCCGAAACCAACCTTGATGATAAACAGCAAATGGTATTGAAAATAAAACAAGGCAATATAGTAAATGATGTGCTGAGGTACATGCTGCAAATAGCAATCATTAATAAAGTAGAAGAAATAATACCCACCATGAACGAAATTTTCATTCAAACCGTTAGTAAATCCAATTAAACCATGAACAAAATACTCCTCATCATACAACGCGAATATTTTTCGAGGGTCAAAAAAAAGTCGTTCCTGGTAATGACCTTTCTTGTACCCGTATTGTTCATAGGTATGTTTGCCCTGATAGGCTACCTCGTAGCAAAGCAGAATGAACTGGGCGATAAAAAGAAAGTGGAAGTGGTGGATGAGAGCGGCGTATTCCTGAACAAAATGAAAAGCGGCGGCACTATCGAATACAGTTACGCTAAAGATAATTATGCTGCAGCAAAATCCGCTTTCGCGAAATCGGGCTATGACTACCTGCTTTATGTTCCTGCATCTATTACCGGGGTGCAGCTTTTCAGCGAGAAAAAGGCGAGCGCATTAACCATACAAAATATAGAAAGCGCCCTTAGTGACATAGCCCAGTCGCAGCGGTTGCTGACCGCAGGCATAGATACCGCAGTGCTTGCCAAAGCGCAAAAACCGATCTCCATAGAAGCAAGGCAGATAACCGAGGCCGGTGAAAAAGACGCACAGACCAATATCTCTACGGCCATAGGCTTCATATCGGCAATGCTCATTTATATGTCGCTGTTCCTTTATGGCGCACAGGTGATGCGGGGCGTAATAGAAGAGAAAGTAAGCCGGGTTGTGGAGATCATTATTTCTTCCGTTAAGCCGTTCCAATTGATGATGGGAAAGATCATCGGTATAGGTATGGTTGGCCTTACGCAGTTTGTATTGTGGATCGTTCTTTCCATCATTTTATCCACTGCGGCAGAAACGCTGTTTATGAAAAATGCAATGCACGCTAAAACAGAACAGATTACCCAGATGCAGAATGCCGCATCGCCCCATGGCGCTGTTGCTGTAAACCAGGCTACTGATAGCGGCATGGGAAAGCTCATGCAGTCTGTAGAAAGCATACCGGTAGCCTATACCATTGGTTGCTTCCTGTTTTATTTCCTGTTTGGCTACCTGCTCTACAGCGCTATTTTTGCCGCTGTGGGTTCTGCTGTGGATAATGAAACCGAAACCCAGCAATTCATGCTGCCCATCACTTTACCATTGGTTTTTACTTTCGTTATCTCCATGAATTTTGTTATCAATAATCCCGATAGCAGTTTGTCCGTTTGGCTTTCAATGATACCTTTTACCGCACCCATAGCTATGATGATACGCATACCATTCGGCGTGCCGGCCTGGCAGCTTGCCTTATCCATGTTGCTGATGATACTCGGCTTTCTATTCACCATATGGGTAGCTGCAAGGATATACAGGGTCGGTATCCTTATGTATGGCAAAAAGGCCAGCTACAAGGAATTGGCGAAATGGTTTATGTATAAAGAGTAGCGCTGCTATCACCATAAAAAAACGTTTCCTATCTTAGCATTTATGTTAGCAGGTATAAGAATACATACAAGGCGGTTACTATCCACCATTTGCCTTTTACTATTCGCTTCTTATTGCAGTGCGCAGTACGAGGTATCGAGTGGTATAGACCTTAGCTACCCGGTACTGATAAACGGCAGTAATTCAAAACTGAACTATGGCCAGATCAGTTTTGGTATGCAGTTTGGTATTGCCTACAAGCCGGAAGAAACCCAGTTTTTCCCGATCCTTAAATTTTCTTTTGGCAGAACCAGGCTGCCCTTGCAGCAGTTTGGCCACAATGTTGTAGCCCTCAATTTCGACTACATCAACGTTATGGTCAATGAAAACTATATAGTCCGTTTTCGCAATAGCGAATTATTTATTTACGGAGGCATCGGTTTTTCTTACCTCATGCAAAAAGGAATTACCATTGCAGGAACGGGTGGAGAAACAATGCAGGCCAACATAGATTCTACGGCAAATGTGGATCATATCTTCCCGGCAATGAACGTTGGGTTTGAATACAATTATGGCGAGTCGGCGGGCAAAGACCTGTACCTGACCATGGGGCTTAATTTCCAGTACATACTGCTCCTTAGCGGCCTCAACACCTACGCTATAACTGTTGATGAAACCCATTATGTGCAACAGCATTACGAGTCCAGCTTAACGGGCAATCTCATAAGCCCGGGCTTTTATATTGCCATCCACTACCTGCTCCGAAACCACAAAAAAAGCAGCATGTATTTGTAGGCTCTATAACTCCTTACTCGTATCAGTAAAGTCAAGTGTTTCAGGCAACCAGTTCGTAAATTGAAACTGCTATAAATTGAGCCATTTACATCCCCCTAACCCCCTTCGCTCTCGCACACAACCCACGCGCAAGGGGGAATTGCGCCATCAAGGAAATCTAACTTCATCACTTTATTCAACAAAACATCCCACCATAGACTGCGAGAGGTAAGAAGTTCAGGATGTTGTGTGAGCCGCTCTCCGCTCTGTTTCTCCGCTCTCCTAATAGTACACCTCATACCACTGTGCAAGTTTCTCCACGCTGCTTTGGTTGTCTTTCACCCATTTTTTTACCACGGCATTGTTGCCCGATTGGGAGATGTAATAACAATATGCCTCCATATTGTCCGACTTTTGCAGGTTGTCGAAAAAGGGGACATAAAAATCCCACCAGATGTCTTTGATTTTCTTGCTCACACTTAATTCATACATCATCTTAAAAAACGAATTGGTGACCTCATAGAACTGCCGGTATTCCGGCTGGTCTGCATTCTTATCACCAAATTGCTGCGAGGCCAGCAAAGACAATGCCGCATCTGCAGGGACAAATTCATCATTCGTTTTTTTATCCCCTTCCTTACTTATCCCATTGCGCAACAGTTTGTTTAAAATCGCCAGAGCACCTTCCGACCGTTTAGAGCCAGGCTCCAGCAGCAGGAAATAATAATAAGCCAGTATTGCCGGTATTCTTTGCCCTTCCTGGTACATACATGTGGCGAGTATTAAGTGGCTGCCGGCATGTTGGGGGTGCTCCTGTATAGCTTTTGAGGAATAATAAGCGGCATACGGGTATTGCTTCTTGTTAAGCAGGTCGAGCGCAAGGTTATAATTCAGCAGGTAGTAATTGGGGTAGTGTTTTATGCCTTCTTTATAGGTTTCCAGGGCGGCGTCATGCTGCTGCATCAGGTCTTGTGCAGTACCCTTGAGCGTGTATGCTTTGTCCACAAACTCTTTGTTCAGGCTGATGACTTTGTCGCTGTAATAGATGGCCTTATCATACTTTTCCAAGGCCAGGTAGGTATTGGCTATTTCGTAGTTGGGCGCGGGAGCGTTTTTATCTATTGATAATGCCTGCTGGTATTCCGCAACAGCGTCAATATACTTACCAACGTCATAGAGTTTATTTCCCCTGTCCACCAGGTCTTCTATAGAACTGTTTTGCCCAAACAATATTGCCGGTAAAAACAGCATTAGCATAATTACCAAATTTGACTTTTTCATAGTCCACATATTAATTCCAACTTCCCTTAAAAAAATAAAAACCTTTTCTTCTTCTTCATCACCCTTACTGTCAGCATACGCATATCTTTATTGGGGCGGTCGTTCCTGTCGCGGGCTTCGTTGGCTATTTTGTCCACTACGTCCATACCCTCCAGCACTTCCCCAAATACGGTATAACCACCGTCTAAAAAAGGTACCCCGCCAATGGTCTTATACACTTCCCGCTGTGCATCGGTGAATTTGTGGCCGGTGCGCTGCGTTATTTTGTCTAAGTCTTCATCAGTCTGCACCTTGCCTACCACAATATAAAACTGGCAGGCCGAACCCGATTTGTCGGGGTTATTATCCCGCGCCACGCCCAGCGCGCCGCGCTTGTGGAAATCTGTATCGTTTATTTCGGCAGGCACCCGGTACCCAAGTTCGCCATTGCCCAGCATTTCTCCCGGCTTTGCGTTTTTCGATTTCGGGTCGCCGCCCTGTATTACAAAGTTGGGGATACAGCGGTGAAACAGGGTGCTGTCGTAATAATGCTCCTTAGCGAGCTTCACCATATTATCGGTGTTCTTTGGCGTATTGTCATACAGCAGCAATACAATATCGCCGTATTCGGTCTCTATTTTTATCTTGTTCTTTTGCGCAAAGGCGCCGACAGCAATAAAAAATGCGAGGAATGTGAGTAGTGTTTTTTTCATCTGGATGTTATGAGGTTGCAATATAGAATTTAGATTTCAATTTTAGTATGGCATTCTGTCGGCTGCTACAGCTGAATGTATTTACAGTTACTCACTATGGAACAATGAAATGTGTATTTTCTTCGCGGGGGATAAAAAATCCTTTTATGCAATTAGGGTTTCTCACACAGATTTGTATATGGTTCTTAGCATTAAAACCTGCATTTGGGTATAGCTTTTCACCTTCAATAAATGCCGCTCCTACCGTATCAAATGTTCGCAGTTTATTTATTTCACGTTTTTCATGCAGGTTTTCAATAACTTCACAATCAAGGTCGCGGATCAATAAATCTTCCAAACCTTTTAATGGCTTATTTTCAGGTAAAACAGCGCCCAGCATTTTGAACGTTTCCTGGAAAGAGATATAGCTCTCTTTAACGAGTTCAATAAACTCTGCGTCAAGAAGGTCAAGACAATAGCCTAAATCTATTATTGCACCTAATACTGCCGGCGTTTTTATTAGTTCTTTATTCCGTATGCTTTTACCTTTTAATTCTGTAGCAAAATCTAATGCTCTTTTTTGATTATTTTCCCAGAAATACATTCCACTACCCAACCAATCATAATCATTTGTGCTGGAATTTAAAGGTATTTTACCAGACACAATTGCATTACGGATATGTTTATCACAGCCGTGAAACCCAATTATCAAACCGAATTTTGATGGATACATCTACTATGCAGGTCTGTATTTTTTTTTCAATTTACCTGTAGGTGTAAGGAATCCATGTTCTGTCAAAAACTTTCGTGCGGCTTCTTTGGAAGAGGTTACCTCTTTCCGTTGCTTGAGTAAAATTTCTCTGAATTCTTTATGCTCTTTCTGACTCATCATACTGTAAAGTTATAATTTTAATAATTAGCTACAAAAAATATCGCCGGGTATAAATATTGCCGGAGAAAGAATGCAACTATACTCATTGCTCCGGCTGTGGGCGGGTCACCCGAAAAAGAAGATACCCGCCTATGAAGGAGCAATATCACATTATCCTGTAAAAAAATAATTGGAGGTGATGGGATATGGAGTGGCTGAAATGCTTTACTGGTTTTATTATTATATTTTTCGTGTGTATCTCATCATATCGCATTGCTACGCATTTTGTATCACATTTTTTGCTCTGTATCGTGAGGCTGCTTCGTTCCTCGCAGTGACGCGAGTTGTGTTTTGTAATGATCCTTCACTTCGCGGCTAACGCACAGAAGCCCTTCGCTCATTCAGGATGACAAAAGGGAGTAGTAGGTGTAAAATCCGGCACAAAGGTAAAGCGGTTATATAATACGACCCAAGACGAAAAATCTATTGGGGTATTGGGGATAAAATTGTGGGTATGCCAGTTATAAACTGGCTAAATTGCTTAGACACGAGTCTGCCACGCTCATAGCTATACTACAGACTCGCGCCAGACTGATAAAGCGGTTATATAATACGACCCAAGACGAAAAATCTATAGGAGTATTGGGGATAAAATTGTGGATATGCCAGTTATAAACTGGCTAAATTGCTTAGACACGAGTCAGCCACGCTCATAGCTATACTACAGACTCGCGCCAGACAAATGCTTTTTATTTCATTTAGCGTGATTTCGGTAAAAAATAGATTAATTTGATTGTTATTTGCCAAGTTTGCAATTTCTTGGATTTTAGAACTTTTGAAATAATTATTCTGTACGAAAATCTGTGTATCTAAATAAATATTTTTTGTTTCCAGCATGGATTCTGTTTTATGGAATGAAGCGAATGGTCATGTAAGTTTTGCAAATTTATTTTAAAGTAGTAAATTTTCATTAAAAGAGTAGAGTTGAATCTCGTGTTGTTCGCGATGTTCCGCAAGGCGGGCATCGAGAACAGTAAATAAACGCTCCCGATAGCTATCGGGATAACGGACTTCACACCTAAGCTAAATGAAAAGATAGCAAACCTTAATCGCATTGCATCGGTTAATACAAATAGCTTTAATGAATTTCCTTACACTAATGTACAAAGAATAAATCATTCAGCTTTAGTTCTACGAATACGTTCATAGAACGGGTTTTATTTACCGTTCCTGATGCACATCGCTAACATACAGGAATAACATGGGTAAATGCCCGCCCAGTCACTTTCTTGCAAGTGCCTCGTGTTGTTCGCAATGTTCCGCAAGGCGGGCATCCAGAACTACAACACCGATAATAAATAATTCCCGTCAATGCCTAAACTTTCATTCATTGTTTTGAGGAAATAAATGTCTGGTTTTTGTTTCACGCTAAGTATGAGTGAAAATTTTGTATTGCTCACATTCAGCTTCTTTGCCATTTCGCCTTGGTTTAGTTTCAGTTCATACATTTTCATTTCCAGCACCCCTTCAAAAGTAGCAGGCGGCTTTATGGTATAAATAGACTTTTCATACCGCTGTGCCGCCACAGCCAACCTGTGCAGTTCGCCTGCCTGTTTTTGTGTAAGATTAGCATCCGGTATTGTTATCAGGGCGTCTATCCGTGCCATTATTTTTTCATAATCCTTATTATTGGCAATGATTAAGGCTGCTTAGTTATTCACCTCTCCTATAGTTGCGGCAACCAGATTTTTCGCGGTTTTTCTTATTTTATTAGCCGGTTTTATTTCTTTTCTTATACTGCGCATAATCAAAATATTTTTTGCTGCTCCTGATGCGCTCCGCTAACATACAGGAATAACATGGGTAAATGCCCGCCCAGTCACTTTCTTGCAAGTGTCGCAAATTGCGACACTTGCTGTTCGGGATATGAGCAAAGCTAATACCATAAAACAGAAAGCTATACAGCCTGTGATGCAGCTTGTAATTGTGTTTTGCGTATGGTACGTTTATCTCTACTTTTTTTAGCGTGTTTTAATTTGTCAGCAATAATATAATCGCTGAATGCTTTTTTATCCTCTTTTGTTATCGGCCTCGGATCCACGTAAAAGTCAACGTCTAAAGGCTCTCTGATCAGTCCCATAAATTATTGTTTTGGAAAGTATTTATCAATAAGTTTTAATGCCGCTGCTGTATTTATTACCATTCTATGCGCGCCTATATGCTCTGCGTTCAATATTTTAGTATAGTGGTCAATCAATTTTGTTTTAGCTATAAAAAAAACATAACCATCGCAACCCCGCTGGAAAGAAAGTTTGCAGGCAAATGCGACCAGATTGCCCGGAACGCCGGCATAAACTTTTTGTTTCCCCTTATTAAAAGGCGCACTTTCTATAAGATGCATGAGTACCTCATTTTCCTGAACTGTCAGGCTAACCAACCCCTGGATTATCTCGGAATTATTTACAATAGTAAGTTTATACACATCTCTATCTGGTAATTTAGCTTCTTTTTTCCAATCAAAAAGCCAGCCATTCTTTTTAGTAATCAGCTTCAAGTCATCATTGTTGACAATAGAAACATCAGTTTGGAAACTATCGCCTGTCAATACATTTTCTATTGAGTTGGTCAGTTTGTCAATCTCAAAATCAAGATATATGTTTGTTCTTCTTCGCACATTGCAAATTTACAATAAATTATATTGCTTTCATACGCCATGGTTTCACCTCTTCTCCTGGCAAAGCTCCACCAGCACCCCGTTCGTGCCCTTTGGGTGCAGGAAGCAGACCAGCTTATTATCAGCGCCGTTCTTAGGTTTTTCGTTCAGCAGTTCAAAGCCGAGCGCTGCAAGGCGTTTCATTTCGGCTTCTATGTTTTCTACCTCGAAGGCTATGTGGTGTATGCCTTCCCCTTTTTTAACAATAAATTTTGAGATGGGGCTGTTCTCGTTGGTGGCTTCGAGCAGTTCTATTTTGGCATTCTCCGTTTGGAAAAAAGCGGTATTCACCCCTTCCGATGCCACGGCTTCGGTTTTATAACACGGTGTGTTTAACAGCTGTTCAAATAACGGAATGGAAATATCCAATTCCTTAACGGCAATTCCGAGATGCTCTATTTTCAGCATGGCTATATAGTTTTTAACGATAGTGGCATATAAACCTATAATTGTCTAAAGTAGTGCTTTTGATGTAACTTTGACCCAAATCTATTTTGAAAGGATAAATATATGGAATTAAACTTGCCGATATATCTTGATAACAATGCCACTACGCCCATGGACCCGCGTGTACTGGATGCAATGCTACCTTATTTTGTGGAGAAATTCGGTAACGCTGCCAGCCGCAACCACTCCTTTGGCTGGGTGGCCGAAGAAGCTGTGGACTATGCCCGTGAACAGGTAGCTAAACTGATAAATGCCGACCCGAAAGAAATAATATTCACATCGGGCGCCACAGAGGCCGATAACCTGGCTATAAAGGGCGTGTATGAAATGTATGCCTCGAAAGGCAACCATATAATTACCTGCACCACCGAGCATAAAGCGGTATTGGATACCTGCAAGCATATTGAAAAAACCGGCGGTTCGGTAACCTACCTTGAAGTACAGGAAGACGGCCTGATAGACCTTAACGAACTGGAAAGCGCTATTACCGACAAGACCATACTGGTAGCCATTATGTATGGCAATAACGAAATAGGCGTGGTGCAGCCCATCCGCGAGATAAGCAAAATTGCCCGCAAGCATGGCGTGCTTTTTTTTACAGATGGCACACAGGCTGTAGGTAAGATACCGGTTGACGTGAATGCCGATGGTATAGATCTGATGGCGTTCAGCGGCCATAAAATGTATGGGCCTAAAGGCGTTGGGGCGCTATATGTTCGTCGCAAAAATCCGCGTGTAAAGGTTACCGCACAAATGGATGGCGGCGGCCATGAGCGCGGAATGCGCAGCGGCACCCTGAATGTGCCTGCAATAGTGGGCTTCGGTAAGGCATGTGAGTTGTGCATGAACGAAATGGAAAGTGAGTCGAAAAGACTGAGCCGTATGCGCGACAGGCTTGAAAACGCGCTGATGGAACTTGAAGAAACTTACGTAAACGGCAACCGCGATCACCGCCTGCCGCATACTTCCAACATTTCCTTCAAATACGTGGAAGGGGAAGGGCTGATGATGGGCTTTAATAAAAATATTGCCTTGAGTAGTGGTTCCGCATGTACTTCTGCATCGTTGGAACCCTCTTATGTATTGAAGGCATTGGGCTTGGGCGACGACCTTGCTCATAGTTCGCTACGCTTTGGCTTGGGGCGTTTTACTACAGAAGAGCAGATAGATTTTACGATAAACGCTATAAAAGAAACCGTGCTGAAACTACGCGAGATGAGTCCGCTGTGGGAAATGTTTAAAGAAGGAGTGGATATTAATGCGATTGAATGGGCGCACCATTAATTAATGTGCAAATGCAAAATGTGGAAATGCAGAATTAATGTGCAAATTCAAAATGTGGAAATGTGAAAATTGTCCATGTTTTGAATTTTCAAAAGCACTAAAAATAAAATAGAAATGCAGAATTAATGTGCAAATGCAAAATGTGGAAATGTGAAAATTGTCCCACGTTTTGCATACAATGAGAAATACAAAATGAAGGCAATTTTCACATTTTTTAATTTTCACATTTTCAAATTAAAATCATGGCATACTCAGATAAGGTTATTGACCACTACGCTAATCCTAAGAATGTAGGTACGCTGGATAAAGCAAAATCAAATGTTGGCACCGGGCTTGTCGGCGCTCCTGAATGCGGCGATGTAATGCGCCTGCAGATAGAAGTGGACGAGGAAAGCGGCCTGATAAAAGACGCCAAATTCAAAACATTTGGCTGCGGATCTGCTATCGCATCATCTTCATTGGCTACCGAATGGCTCAAGGGCAAAACTGTGGACCAGGCGCTGTCTATAGACAATATGGACATAGTGGAAGAGCTGAACCTGCCACCTGTAAAGATACATTGCTCGGTACTGGCTGAAGACGCTATTAAAGCGGCTATCAACGATTACCGTGTAAAAAATGGTTTACCCGAATTAGTGGCAGAGAAGAAAGCGCATTAAGTATTTTAGTAAGTAGTAATTAGTAGATAGTAATTAGTAAATAGTTGTGCTGGTATTAAAGGTTAATATTCCTCTCGCGACTATCTACTAATTACTATCTACTAACTACTAAATAAACAAAAACAATGATTTACGTAAGTGACAAAGCGAAAGAAAAAGTAGTGAAGCTGAAGCAGGATTCCGGCTTGGGCGATGATTACTTTCTTCGTGTGAGCGTGGTAGGTGGGGGTTGTTCGGGCTTGTCTTACAAACTTGATTTTGATAATGAAGCGCAGCCCCGCGACCAGGTTTTTGAAGACCAGGGCATAAGGGTGGTAACCGACCTGAAAAGTTTCCTGTATCTCTGCGATACCACCCTTGATTTTTCTGACGGGCTAAATGGTAAAGGCTTTCATTTCAGCAACCCTAATGCCAGCCGTAGCTGCGGCTGCGGAGAGAGCTTCGCGGTGTAAACCCCTGGGCCTTTTCCGAGGTTATTTTACCGGATAATTTTCTTTAAATTTGCATTATGAATACCCAGACTGAAAAGTTGGAATTATTACAGTTAGTGCTTAATACGGAAAGCCCTGAAATTTTGAAAAAGGCTAAGGCTTTGCTCAAAAAACATGCTACAAAAACGGATACGGATCATTTGCTTTCTACCAAAGCAAACAGGGAGCATCTTTTAAGCAGCATTGATCAATTAAATGAAGGGAAAGGAAAGGCTATTAAAACTGCTGACTTGTGGAAATAATCTATGCCCCTAAAGCCGAGGAAGATATTCAGTTTTGGAAAAAATCGGGTGATGCGAAAACCATGAAACGTATCACATCTCTAATCAACTCCATAGAGCAAAATCCATTTTCAGGCATTGGCAAACCGGAATCTTTAAAGTATGACCTTAGCGGCTGCTGGTCAAGGCGAATTACAAAAGAACATCGTTTGGTTTACAGGATCGTGGGAAATAAGAAAATAGAAATCATTTCTTTACGGTTCCATTATTAATATGCCATCTCCATTCCTTCAATATTTTCCTTGCTTCAATCATTTAAGGATTTCAGAAAATGAGGGGAAGCCCCGGAACAAGGTCCCGCTTTTTGGCGGGAGGGGTTTGGGGTTGTTTTTTTCCCTATCTTGCCTGTATGTTTTCAAGGCTGTTTAAGTGGACAAAGCGGAAAGATGAAATGGATGATTTGCCGGTACCTGCTAATGCTGGCTGGTCTTTCCTGGGGGCAGATATGCACTCCCATTTTATACCGGGTATTGATGATGGCGCCAAAACTATAGAAGACAGCCTTACTCTCGTTCGCGCTATGGTGGATATGGGCTATAAAACCATTATCACCACTCCGCATGTAATGATAGACTACTATCCAAATACCACCCAAACCATACAGGCAGGCTTGCTCACACTTCAAAATGCACTAAAAGAGCAGGGTATAAATATTTCGATAAAGGCGGCGGCTGAATACTACATGGACGAATATTTTATCCGGCTGATAGAAACTGAACCATTGCTCACTATTTATAAAAATGAGGTGCTTGTAGAATTTTCGATGTTGTATGAGCCGCCTATGCTCTTCGATGTTATTTACAGAATGCAAACCTCCGGCTACCGGCCGGTTATTGCACATCCTGAACGGTATTTATTTTTTCACCGCGATATTAGCAAGTACCAGGAACTAAAAGACAGGGGTTGCCTGATGCAACTGAATATGCTGTCCATTGCAGGTTATTATGGCCGCAATATAAAGATGGTAGCCCACCAGCTTATTGCCAAAGGATTGTATGACTATTGCGGCAGCGATATGCACCACGAAAAACACGCGGCAACCCTTAAAGCTATGGCTGGCACAAAAGATTATCATACATTTGCAGGCTACCCGTTTTTAAATCCCAGGTTATGTTTTTGACCTGGTGTAAGTTTCTTTATTCATGGAAAATTCGTCTTATTATATTGGGGTCATAGGGTTGGGCTATGTGGGCCTGCCTTTGGCTGCGGAATTTAGTAAATACTACCCTGTTATCGGGTTCGACATTGATAAAAACCGTGTTGAAGAACTGCAAAGTAGCATTGATATTACTCTTGAAGTTGAGGAGCCTGTTTTGAAACAGCTTATACTGGACGCTCCCCCGGCGATTAATGCTAAGGGGCTTTATTGTACCAATAATATAGAAGACATCCGCAATTGCAATACTTATATCATCACCGTACCCACCCCTGTTGATAAAAACAACCGGCCAGACCTCCGGCCTCTTTACAAAGCAAGTGAAACCGTAGGAAAGGCGCTGAAGAAAGGAGATATTGTTGTGTATGAATCCACGGTTTACCCCGGCGTTACAGAAGATGAATGTGTTCCGGTGCTGGAAAAAGTATCAGGACTGGTCTTTAACATTGATTTCTTTTGCGGATACTCACCTGAGCGTATCAACCCCGGCGATAAACAGCATACCATTTCAAAAATAAAAAAGATCACATCTGGCTCCACACCCGCAACTGCCGATGCGGTTGATAGCCTTTACAAAACTATCATTACCGCCGGTACGCACAAAGCGGCAAGTATTAAGATAGCAGAAGCGGCTAAAGTTATTGAGAACTCGCAACGGGATATAAACATCGCTTTTGTAAATGAGCTTGCCAAGATATTTAACCGTATAGGCATAGATACCCACCAGGTGCTGGAAGCCTCTGCCACCAAGTGGAATTTCCTGCCCTTCAAGCCCGGCCTTGTTGGGGGGCATTGCATTGGTGTTGACCCCTACTACCTCGCTCAAAAAGCGCAGGAATCGGGTTATCACCCAGAGATTATCCTTGCAGGGCGGCGGCTCAATGATGGTATGGGTTCCTATATTGCGGGTGAGGTGGTGAAGCTGATGATAAAAAAAGACATAATTGTAAAGGGCGCAAATGTGCTTTTATTAGGTATCACCTTCAAAGAAAACTGTACTGATGTAAGGAACACCAGGGTGATAGATATTATCAGGGAACTGGAGTCTTACGAAATAAACCTTACCATTTACGACCCTTGGGCAAAGCCCGGAAATGTAGCCGGTGAATATGGTATTGATATTGTTTCGGAGCTTCCCGAAGGCAAATTATTCGACTCATTGGTATTGGCTGTAGCCCATACCCTTTTTTTAGATACAGACTGGAGAAAAAGAGTGAAAGAGGGAGGTATAATCTACGACGTAAAAGGGTGTTTAGACCCAAAAATGATAAGCGCCAGGTTGTAAAGAAATAACTATTACCAGTTTCCTTGTACCCTTATTTTTTATCTTATTTTAAACTATTTTTGGTGAAATTTTCAGAAATGTACAAATTAAACAGGCGGGGCTGCTTTGGCTTTAGTCTTTTATTGTTACTTGTAACCTATGGGTTTATGAGTTCGTGCATATCATCAAAGAAAATATTGTATTTCCAGGATCTGCCGGATTCTTCTTCCCAGCCGACCGTGATGAATCAAACCGCAAAGTTTGTTGACCCGAAAATTCAAAGCAACGACATCTTAGCTATTACACTGCAAACAGAAGTCCAGAATAACGGAAATTCACCCATCACTACAAATTCCCAGGGTACTTTCAATCCTTTGAATGGCTTCCTGGTTGACAAAAACGGGTATATTGAACTGCTATTTATCGGCTTTGTAAAAGTTGGGGGCTTGACTACTGCTGAAGCAAGGGAGCTTATAAAACAGAAATATAAAGAACTCTTTAATAATCCCGTTGTTAATGTAAGGATTGCAAATTTTGATATTTCGGTACTTGGCGATGTCGCTAAACCCGGAATAATTAATATGCCAAGTGAGAAGGTTAGTATTTTAGACGCCATATCCATGACCGGAGACCTTAACCTTACTGCAAAGCGGGATAATATTTTATTGATAAGAAATGACAGCGATAAACAAACAAGTGTTCGTTTCGACCTTACTTCCGCAAAAGTATTCCAATCTCCCTATTTCTGGCTCAAGCAACGCGACCTGATCTATGTGGAACCCAGCAGGAATAAAATACAAAGCAGTGATAATTTACTCCTCAGAAATCTAAGCATTTTATCATCACTTATTTCTATTGTGTCGTTTGCATTAATTTTCAAGAGTGTAAAATAACATTTTTAAATGGAGGGTATTAAACAACCTGTTCTTCCGGATAACAAGCATAAATCAGATGAAGCAAGCAATTTTAATATAAAATGGCTTGTTTCCACGGTTTTGGCTATCTGGCCCTGGTTATTGGGAAGCATAATCATATCCCTTATTATAGGCAACCTGATCCTGCGGTATGCTACGCCTATTTATAAATCTTCCGGCGAACTGCTCATCATTGATTCTAAAAAAGGGAGTTCCACATCAGGGGATGATATTGCGCAGATGCTCAAAATGGACAATAAAATAAATATTGATAACGAAATTGAGATTTTAAGAAGCAGGGCTACCATAGCCAAAGTGGTAAAAGATCTGCACCTGAATATTGAATATTCCGTTTCAGGCAGGTTTAAGACCACCCATCTGTATAACAACAGGCCTTTCACTTTTATCACCGCCGATTCTTTTGATGATTATTACGGTTGCAAAGTGAATATTACAGGCGCTGATTTTTACCGCATACTTGAGCCAAACGGGAAAGTATTTACCGGCAAATTCGGGGATACTGTAAATGTGTCAATAGGTAAGGTAGTATTGGAAAAGACGTCTTTTTTTACTTCTGAAAAATTGCAATATTCTATAGATATAAATCCCATAATTGATGTTGCGGGTGATTATATGTACCGTATAGACATCAGCCCCCCTGCCAAGTCTGCCAGCTATATCACCATTTCATTGCTTGACGCCATTCCCGAAAGATCAGTGGATTTCATTAACAAGCTGATGAGTATTTATATGGACGCCAATATTGAAAACAGGAACCGTATCTCTAACAGCACTCTTGAGTTCATTAACAAAAGAATTGATGTAGTCTCAAAAGAACTTTCAGGCGTAGAAAACGGGATTGTTTCTTTTAAACAAAGGAATAATATAGCTGATATGACTGTGCAATCAGGAGAACTTGTAAAGAGAAGCTCTGAAACTGTAGAAAAATTAGTTGAGGAAGAAGAAGAACTGGATGAAATAGCCGCCATCAGTAATTATCTTGAAAAGGCTGACGAAAAAGATGACAAGCCTATTATATTGCCCGCTTCATTGTTAGACAATGCCGGCCTTTCGGATATGCTCAATAAGTTCAATACGCTGCATCTCGAAATTCAAAACAACCTTATCTCCAACACACGCGCCAACCCAATCACTAAAACATTAATTGACCAGAAAAATGAAATAAAGCAAAACATCATCAATTCGCTTTATTCCTCCAAACAAGCATTGCAATTTAAGGTGGACAAGATCAAAGCTGAATTAGGCTTGATAAACAAACAGATCACTGATGTGCCGTCAGTAGAAAGGGTTTACCTTGATTCTTCCCGAATGCAAACCATCAAACAGGATATGTATATATTCCTGTTGCAGAAAAGAGAAGAAACCGCAATTCAGAAAGCGGCCACTGTTGCAGACGCCGACATTATAGACCCGGCAGTAACCCTGGGGCAGGTAAAGCCGGACAGGTCGCGTATCCTGATGCTTTCTTTACTCATCGGCGCGGTGGTACCTTTTGGCATTATTGTACTTCGCAGGGGTTTGAATATTAAGATAATAAGCAAGGGCGATATAAGCCGCCTGACAACAATCCCCATTATCGGGGAGATCGGTAACAATATTGACGGTGAAAATGTGGCTATCAAAAAGAACAGCCGCACCATCATTTCAGAACAGTTCCGTGCGCTCCGCACTAATCTCCAGTACCTGCTCACCGATAAAAATGATAAAGTCCTTATGATCACATCAAGTATGAGTGGCGAGGGCAAGTCTTTTATCGCGGTCAATCTATCCATTACGCTTGCCATGTCTGGCAAAAAGGTAATATTGATGGAACTGGACCTTAGAAAACCAAAGATCTCAAAGACGCTTGGTATGGATAATACAAATGGTTTCTCGAATTATGCCATTGGCAAAACAGAGTACCATGAAATAATTATTCCATCCGGTATAGACCCTAACCTGTTTATACTGCCGTCAGGCCCTGTGCCGCCTAATCCTGCCGAACTGATACTTTTACCACGCACCGAAGAATTATTCCATCACCTCAGAGAGCAATTCGATTACATTATTGTGGATACTTCCCCGGTAGGCCTGGTTACAGACGCCCAATTGATAAACAGGTATGCCGATACTACTTTATACATTATCAGGCAAGGGCATACTTTCAAACAACAAATGAATATTCCTAATGAATTATACCATAGCGGAAAAATATCCAGGTTAAGTTTTATAGTAAATGATGTACTAGCTAACCGAGGCTTCGCTTATGGATACGGATATGAAGAAGGCTACGGGCATGGCTACGGTTATGGATATGGCTACGGCTATGGTTACGGATACGGTTATGGCTATGGCTCTTACGGTAGCGGCTATTATGGGGAAAGCAAGAAAAAAGGCATACTTCGCAGGTTATTTAATTTCAGGTCTAAGAACAGCTAATTTATGACTGGTAATAAAGCAGGTAATGATGCGGATAAATGGAATATCCATATTACTTCCAGCCATCGGTACCTGGATATTAATGTTAAGGAGCTATGGAATTACAGAGACCTGCTGATGCTATTTGTAAAAAAAGACATTATCACGGTCTATAAGCAAACAATTCTTGGTCCTTTATGGTTTGTCATCCAGCCAATGCTCACTACGCTGATGTTCGTTTTCGTTTTTGGTAACATTGCAAAAATAGGTACTGATGGCGTACCACAGGTATTATTTTACCTCGGCAGCATAACCCTTTGGAATTATTTTTCAGAAACACTAAACATCACATCGCGCACATTTACCGACAACGCATCTGTATTCGGCAAGGTTTATTTCCCCCGCCTTATTCTTCCATTGTCAAAAGTAATATCGGGCATGATGAAGTTTTTTATCCAGTTTGGGTTGTTCCTGGCCGTTTGGTTATACTATCTTTTTACCAGGAAAGCTATCGCACCAAATGAATACCTTTTGTTTATACCGCTGTTATTAGCGGTTATGGCAACAATGAGCCTGGGCTTCGGGCTGCTCATCACTTCTATGACTACCAAGTACCGCGATCTCGCTTTCTTAGTCGTTTTTGGCGTACAGTTGCTCATGTATGCAACACCGGTTATTTACCCTTTATCGTCTGTGCATAAATACCGCACCTGGCTATGGCTGAACCCGCTGACCTCCCTGTTTGAAACATTCAAGTACGCCTTCTTCGGCAGTGGCGTTTTCAGTTTACAGTGGTTATTTTACAGTATCGGTTTCACCATTGTGTTGCTGGTGGCCGGCGTCCTCATTTTCAACAAAACAGAACGGCGTTTTATAGATACCGTATAATCCCTGTTGAACGACTGGCTTCCTAATGAATGTACCTGGATATTCTTATAATCAGCCAGGTGGTACACTAAGCGCCGGTACTAATAACATCCCTTTCATCATACCAAATCAGCTAATAAAGCTATGCTGTGCAAAAAATGGATATTCCGCGTTTTGCGCGTTTTAGGATTTTTCATTACCTTTGCCGTCCATTTTTAAACGGAGATTGTAGCTCAGTTGGTTAGAGCATCAGATTGTGGTTCTGAGGGTCGCGGGTTCGACCCCCGTCAGTCTCCCCTCAACTATTTTTTCAAAAAGTGTCCCTGATTTTACGGGACACTTTTTTCTTATCCCGATATTTGTATCTTTACAGGGTATCTATTGTTTATATTTAAAAATTACGAAAATGAGTTTAGAAGTAACCGGGAAACTGCTTGTAAAATATGATGCGCAACAGGTAAGCGAAAAGTTTAAAAAACGTGAGTTCGTGCTGGAATTAGCCGAAGAGATAAATGGGAATATTTATACCAACTTCGCAAAAATGCAGTTGGTACAAACCAAATGCGAGATCATAGACCGTTTTAAAGAAGGCGACCTCGTAAAAGTAAGTTTCAACATCAAGGGCAACAAATGGGAACGTGATGGCAAGGTGAACTACATTACCAACCTGGACGCATGGCGCATAGAAAGCGCTACTGCCGCACCCAATAACGGCGGCAACCAGGGAGCAGCGCCTGCATATAATAACCCGGCTCCGGTTTATAATAATAACGGAGGCAATAATAATTTTAACAGCGCGCCTAATTTCAACCCTTCACCGGAAACAATAGACGATCTCCCGTTTTAAAAAAAAATAAAACCCAGGTTTATTATGCACCGCCAGTTGCGCAACGCTTTACTGATGTTCCTTTTCCTTGCGTTTTTCAGCGCATGTAACCAGTTGCCCGATCACGCCCGGTATATACCCAAAGACGCTGTGGCATCTGTAGGAATAAACCTGAAATCGCTTGGAAAGAAGATAGCCTGGAACGTAATAACCGGTAGCAAACTGTTTAAAGAAATGCAGGCCCGCATTGCCGAAAAAAACGCAAAAGATGCAGTAAGCGGGATAGAAAAATCGGGGATAGATTTTTCCAATACCCTCTATGTGTATGTGAAAACCGATACCCGCTTCAAAGGCGGCAACCGCATCACCGGGTTAGTTCCCTTGTCTGACGCAGGCCAATGGGAAGCCTATGTAAAGCAGATGTTTCCGCAGGCGGAAATAAAACAACATGGCGACCGCAAAGAAGTGAGCCTTGGGAGGGATATGTATGTGGGCTGGAACAATAAACTGATGATCATTATCAACACCATGTCGGTATCGGCTGATAATGAAAATGACGGCGGCAACAAACTGAATATATCCTCAACTATGGGCCAGGCCGATGTTTCGGCGGAAATGGATAATGCTTTTAGTGTCACGAAAGAAAATTCGGTCATCGGCAATAAACATTTTTCCGACCTCGAAATGGCAGGGCATGATATAACTTTCTGGCTGAATTACGACCAACTGATGACCCAGTATATGAGCGGGAATATGGCCCAGAAAATGGGCGTTTCTTTATCCAATGCTTTATGGAAAGAGGTTACGCTCACTTCCGGTTTCGACTTCAAAAAAGGCCTGATAACCGGCGATACCCACTGGTATTTTTCAAACGACATGAAGGATATAGGTATAGAAATGGGAACTACCAACGTGGATAAGGAAATGATAGACAGGCTGCCAACACAAAATATGGATATGCTCATGGACCTGCATTTATCTCCGAAAGGAGTTAAAGCAATGATGGAGAAGACCGGCCTGTTAGGGCTTGCCAACCTGGGCCTGGGTACACAGGGCATGAACGTTGATGATATTCTTGACGGTTTTACCGGCGATATGGCGATGGTAATGAACGATTTCAGCCTGCATACCGAAAAAGTGACAGATAGCTTTATGGGCCAGGTAGTGGTACACCAAAACCAGAAACCAAGCGTCAATGCGTGCTATGTGATGAAGATCAATAAAAAAGAAAAGCTGCAAAAACTGCTGCAATTGGCGAAGGATAACGGCCTTCAATCATTTGGCGATGGCTATGTAGTGCCATTGGACGATAAAGACTCTGTGTATATAATGATGGATGCCCGGTACCTTGTTGCTTCTAATAAATTTGCCAATGCCACTGGCTTTTTGAAGGGTGATTTTGTATCGCAGAAAATGCCGGAAACAATATCGTCGCATGTTTTGGGATACCCCGGCGCTTTTTATCTGGATATGCAACAGTTGCTTAAAAACATAGACGCGGGTATCAGCAATTCGGCACATGACTCCGTGATGATCAGTGAAAGCAAAAAACTATTGAACAATATAACTTTGTACGGAGGCACCTATAAAGACAATGCTTTTGAATACCATTTAGACATAAATTTTATGAACACTGACGAAAACAGTATTATTGAACTTATGGATTATGGCATGAAAATGAGTGACGCGGATAAGTTGAAATAACAATATTTTAAAGCAGGCTTTCTTTTAAGATTTATAAAACCTATCTTTGTTTTCTTAGTTATTTATTATTCAGTAAAAAAAAATCAATGCAAAAGTCATCCCTATATCGTGCAACAGGATTATTGTCCTTGCTAATTACCGGGTTATTCGGCTGTTCAAAAATAAATGGCATCAATAACAACACCGTTATTGAAACCCCGTTTAGTTTGTATTTTTCAGACACGGCGGGCGCCCTTTATAATTCCAATGACGGGATTACGGTAAATAAACCAATCACTTTCCAGCCTGATGGTTTTCCATGCCGTGCCATATGCACCGTTAACGATAACCTGCTGTGGGTAAAGTCTGGGCTATTGATCAGTTCCAATAATGGAGTGAACTTCAACCATTCTTTCGACTCCGTAAATTCGCTTCCCGGCATTGCCTGTAATGGTTACCACTTCGACCTTAACCAGTCTATGATCATCAGTGTTCCCGACCTGGGCAAGGTTTACATCGCGTCAAATTCAATTGACATCGCTAATTATGTTGGGCTTTATTCCAGCTACCAGGAGGCTTTTGCCGGAACCTGGTTGCCTGAAAGAAGCGATACCTCCGTAGCCGGACAGCCACCTAATTTCGGAACTTACCCGGTAAGGATTACTACCATGACCTACATGCCTTCGATCAGCCTGCTTGCAGGGTATGACCCAACGCTAAACCGGAATTTCTACTTAACAAAAGGCCTCTTCTGGAGAGAGAGTACCGGCGATGCATCTGGCAGCCCTTACAACATATCCGGCACGCCGCTCCCTGATTCCGGCCATTACTACTTAGGCCACATTAACAGCCGCCTCATTGCTATCAGCCCGATGGGTAACTGCACTGTAACACCCGCGCTGTACAGCGATGATACCGGCAGGAACTGGAAACCTTATTCCGGCCTTCCCAGCAATCCTTTATTATGTATTGCTTCACCTTTTGAAGAAGTTTGCCTCATCGGTACTGATTCTGCGGGGCTTTATATACTAAACCAGAACACAGGCACCACCTGGCAGCAGGAAACCAATAATGGATTAGGAACAAATCTTGTGGTGAGGAGCATTGCTTATAAACAAAACATTTACAAGAACGGCACTATTAAGAAATACGTATTCCTGGCTACCAACCAGGGTATATATATGAGTACGGATCTGGGTAACAACTGGACGCTGACCATACCCGGCAATTACGTAGCTATTTATTGATCTTCACCCGCATCTTCTCCTAAAAAATTATCCAGGTCGCGCCGCTGCTTTTTAGTGGGGTGGCCTGTTTTACTTATGCGCTTGCCGGTATAGAAACTTGCGCCTGCATATTGGTTTATTTGTTTGTCTTCTTCAGTAGTCATGTCGGTATAGTTTTTCAGGGCTTCTTCATATGCCACACGGTTGTGCAGCAAGCCGGTAACCTGTATAGTCCAGCGCCGGGCGGGAGTCTTTATAGTATAGCAGTCGCCAACAGCAACGAGGCGCGAAGGTTTTACCGTGGCTCCGTTCCATTTCACCTTGCCATCGTCTATTGCCGCAGTAGCCTGTGTGCGCGTCTTAAAAATGCGTATCGCCCAGAGATATTTGTCGAGTCTTAGCTTGTCCATTGCCTGTCTATCTTAACGAATAAAGGGTGTAGCCTTCACTTATTCTTACGCTGTCAAGCGGGTGTTGTACCTTGTTCAGGTAGGTTTTAAAATATCCGTCATCCAGGCCATCCAGCACCAGCATATATTTTACCTGCAGGCTATCAAATATCTTCTTATTCATTTCGGGGGTTATCTGCCACGCAACATTCATGCACCTTTTACCGGTAAATAAAGTAAGCGCGCGCGGCTTTGTAAAAACAATAATGTCGTGGTTGCCTACATGCTGTGTTATGTATTGAAAAGCTACCTGGTCTTTTTGCTGCGGGATGCAACCTGCGGGAGCATTTTTAGTTGATTTTTTTAAATAGCTGAATCCTACGCAAAGGTATATGGCCGTGAGCAGAACAGCCGCCATGCGCGGGTTAAGACCTGGCAAGGCCGCCAGCAGCACTTTAAGCGTGGCATAGCAGTAATAAAACAATATAGGCACAGCAGGCAGAAAGTAGCGCGGGTCGCGCACGGGATAACAGATAATAACGATGCACATAATGAAGAAAAACACATCGTCAAAGGCAATCCTTTTGGAAATGCTGATTAAGAAACCGGTAATGCCGAATACCAGCCCCATGCCCTGGATAAAGTATATAGCCGCATCGAAAAAACTATTGTAAGTTTCGTAATAAAAAAAACCGGAAATAGTTTTTAACAAGTACCCGGTATATCCCTTTATCGCAATGTAAACATTCCCTTTGAGCGCGTCTTGTATAAAGTTGCTGTAAAAAACGGCGGTACTCACCGGTGTGGGAAATACTACCTTATTGAGGAAAAGGCTGAATGTTAACACCCCCGCTATCACATAAAGCGAAGGAGGCCGCAACATATTTTTAACCCGCACTGTTCTTTCTTTCACTGAGCTGATAATGAACGATAAAAACAAAAAAAGCCCCTCGGCCACCAAAAGAAAAACAGCCTGCGAGCGGATGAGGATAGCCATTGCAGCAAAAACCACCAACCACGCAATCCTTTTCCGGGGCCAGGTATCACTCCTTCTCAAGGTAAGGTACAAGGTGATAAATAAGAGGCAGGAAGTATCGGCTAAAACACTCGCCTTTATATTTATCATAAAACCGCTGTAGGTGATGAGGACTGCCAGGCATACAGACGCTACCACGCCTGCCTGCTTCCTGAAAAAGGCGAACAACGCAAAAAGCAGGCAGGCGGCAATAAACGAATTGAAACAGCACATAGCACGGAACGACAGCCCCAAAAACTTTACCACCGGGGCCAGCAGCAAGGGGAAGCCGGGCGGGTATTGCGGCGGCGCATAAACAGGATTGTATTTATTGAAAATATAGCCGGATTGGTAAAAAGGCCTGCCTTGCGATATATTCTGCGCCTCTTTGATGTACTGTGCAAAATCATCGCCCCAGGGATGCACTGTTTGTATATTGATAAAAAACAGCGGTACTGAAAAAAGAAACAGTATTAAGAGAGGTAAATATTTCTTTGATAGTTGCGGCATTGAATATCTGTCAGGGATAAAATTAGCGTATAAAAAATTAATTCAGGGGAATTTAATGAAAGTCATGTTTGTAATGGAAATTGTTTACTTTTTGAGTATCGGGATTGTTGTTTTTATGCTCAATTTCTATTTCTCTGTTAAAACTGGCCTATAAGCGGTATCAGGCATGATTGTTGTTTATAACAAATAGTATTGATTTTTTTCTTACTTTTAAATGTGTAAATTCAGCTTATGAAAAAATTATTCTTTTCCTTTTCAGTTATTGCGGCTATTGCGGGGTTTGCCGCGTGTAAAAAAAGCAGTTCATCGCCATCCAATAACGCAAGTGTAATGTTTGTGAATGGTTGCGCAGGAACAACCGGCATAACAGCCACAGTGGGAACAACGCAGGTTTCCAACGCAGGTAACCTCTCTTTTCTGTCAAATTCAGGCTACCAGAATGTAACGGCAGGAACCGATAGCGTTGGCTTTGTGCTTACAAACCTGGGAACCCCATTGAAAAGCGGCACCTCAACATTGGCTGCCAACTCACATTATTCCATATTTGTAGGGGGATTGATAACCGCCCCTTCCTACCTGCTCCTTACTGACGACCTGACCGCTCCTACGTCATCGGCCAATGCTAAGGTGCGGTTTGTGAATTTATCAAATGATACCCTTTCTGAAACAGCATATGTCGGTACCTCCACTATTGCTTCAGGAATTACTTCGCAAACGGCAGGGACTTTTGCCCAGGTAGCCGCTGGGTCTTATACTATTAAAGCGGGAGACCCAAGCAACATCAGCACAGTAATCAGCACAAGTAATCCTATACAGATCAACGCAGGTAAAATATATACGGTGATACTCACCGGCACTACATTAGGAACCGGCACTTCAGCGCTTGCCCTTACCATTATTGGTAATAATTAGAACCTATAGTTTTCAAAAATTCCTGAAATGCAGTATGCGCAATCATACTGCATTTTTATTTTGTGCTAAGTGAAGATGACAACTTGTTAATACTTCCTTACAATTTTCATTATCCCCCGATATGGAGTATAACAAGCAAATAAAAACATGCTACTTTTATACACAAATAAAAACAGTTTATGAACAAAAAGTTCATTTGGGTATTGGCAGTAGTATCCTCGACAATGGCTTGTAACCAGCCTGCAACCAAAGAAACAAGCAAGCCGGATATACTACGCGCCGACATGGATACAACGGTAAAACCTAACGATGATTTTTTCAGTTATGCCAATGGCGGCTGGATAAAAAACAACCCTATACCTGCCGATGAAACAGCCTACGGCATTGGAGAACTGGTGCAAAAAGAACTTTATGTAAAGCTGCGGAAGATAAATGAAGACGCGGAGAAAAAAGGGGAGAAAAGCGGCTCCGGCCAGCAGATCGGCGACTTCTGGTACAGCGCTATGGATACCGGCAGCATAGAAAAAAATGGTATCACTCCTTTACAACCCGAACTTGACCTCATAGCCTCAGTGAAAACAAAGGAAGATGTACTTGCCCAGGCAACGCATATGCACACCTATGGCGCCAATGTATTTTTTGATGAAGGCGTTTCGCAAGACCCGAAACACAGCGATGTGGAGGCATACTTCATGTCGCAGGGGGGGCTGGGATTGCCCAACCGCGATTATTATTTCAACACAGATGTGCGTACTGCAAAAATACGTGGCATATACCCTCAGTACATTGCCACATTGTTCCGGCTGATGGGAACGGATAGCCTGAAAGCAAGCAAAAAGGCGGAAGCTGTCATTGCATTGGAAACAAAACTTGCCAAAGCCTCGCGTAAACTCGAAGCCTTGCGCGACCCATACACCAACTATAACAAGATAGCGATAGTAAACCTCAGGAGCATTTCACCGGGTATAGACTGGCCAAAATATCTCGGCGAAATGGGCGTGAAGCATGTGGACAGCGTAATAGTAGGACAGCCTGCATTTTACAAAACACTCAATGAGGTAATCGCTACTACCGATGTACAAACCCTGAAAGACTATATGGACTTTGACCTGGTGAATACGTTCGCCCCTTATTTAAACAAACCCTTCGCTGATGCAAATTTTAATTTTTATGGTAAAGCAATCCGTGGCGCAGAAGAGCAGCACCCCCGCTGGCGCCGCGCACTGGACGCCGAAGAAGCAGCCATAGGCGAGGAGCTTGGACAGCTTTTTGTAAAAGAATATTTTGACGCTACCGCAAAAGCGCGCTATGAACAAATAGTGGAAAATGTAAGGAACGCTTACAAGGCCCGTATGGAAAAACTGGACTGGATGACCGACAGCACAAAACAAAAAGCCATTCACAAGCTCATGGCTATCGGAAAAAAAGTGGGCTACCCTGATAAATGGAAAGATTTTTCGACGCTCGTCATAGACCGCGGCCCTTACGCACTTAATATGATGCGCGCCAACCAGTGGTGGAACAATTATGAAATGAACAAACTTGGCAAGCCCGTGGACAGGGATGAATGGACCATGACGCCACAAACTTACAATGCCTATTATAATGAATCGAACAATGAGATAGTGCTGCCCGCCGCTATGATGACCGTACCCGGCTACCGCGATTCGGAACTGGACGATGCGCTGGTATATGGTTATACGGCAGCATCAACCGTAGGCCATGAGATCACACATGGCTTTGACGACCAGGGACGGAAATTTGATGAACATGGTAACCTGTGCAGTTGGTGGACGGCAACAGATACCGTGCAGTTTATGAAACGGGCCAATGTACTCGTGCAGCAATTCAATAAAATGGTACCCATTGATACCCTGCACATAAACGGCAATGCCACACTTGGTGAAAACCTTGCCGACCTTGGCGGTATATTAATTGGCTTAGACGCCTTTAAGCAAACAGACGCCTATAAAAAAGGAGAAAAAATAGATGGCATGACGCCCTTGCAACGTTTCTTCCTCGGCTATGCGTTAGGCTGGCTGCTGGAGGAGCGCCCGGAGCGGATAGCCACGCAATTGCTTACCGATGTACACTCCCCTGCCAAATACCGCGTCAACGGTCCATTCCCCAATGTCCCGGACTTCTATGACGCCTTTGGCATAAAGCCTGGAGATAAAATGTACTTGCCGGATAGTTTGCGGGTACACCTTTGGTAGCACTACTGCTCCACTACCACCCGCTTTGTAAACTTTAGCGAAGTAGTAGGGTCAGTAATTTCTACAACATAGATGCCGGGTATTAATTCCCCGATATTTACTACCTCATTTGCAGTTGTGAGCTTGCCTGACCATACCTGCTGCCCAAGTAAGTTTACTATCTTCATTTCAGTATTAGCTGCATTAATAACATTAAGTTCACCCTTTGTTGGATTAGGGTAAATTTCCACATTTGCATATTGCCGCATTTGCACATTGGCAACGCCAGTTATTGTATCACACTTCACTACAGTCACCCCATACCCCACGCTGGTACTGCCGCAACTGTTTGTAAAACCATACCTGATACTATCCACTCCCGCCGAAACACCGGTAACTATGCCATCGTTTACAGTTGCATTTGCGCTGCTACTGTTCCACACCCCGCCTCCCGGTGCGCCGGTTAGCGTATCCAGTTCACCTATACATACCGACGTTTGCCCTGTTACCGTTCCGGTTTGCGGCAGTGGATCAACCGCAACAGCAAACGTTGTTTGCGCCGCTCCGCATGAATTGGTAACGCGGTAATTAACCGTATCTATACCGGCAGATACTCCCATAACTATGCCAGCGCCGCTGATAGTCGCATAGCCATTACTGATGCCCCACGCGCCGCCTGAAATGGCATCCGTCAAGGTGATGCTTGCGCCTACGCAAACGCTGTCCACGCCATTGATGGTTCCCGCATCTGGCAAGGGGTTGATGGTGATTGTTTTCGTAATAGTGGCTGTGCCGCAAACATTAGTAACCGCATAGCTGATTGTATCTGTTCCCACAGTTACGCCCATTAGTGAACCTGAACTTATAGTAGCTGTAGCATTACTTGCATTCCAAAATCCACCAAGTACCGTATCCATTAAGGTAATGCTTGACCCCACGCATACGTTCATAGTACCACTTATTGTTCCTCCCGATGGGATGACGTCAACGGTAACTATTACATGCTCTGCGCAGCCTGTAGGTACCGCATAACTTATCTCTGCTGTACCTGCGCCTGATGTTGTTACGCTGCCCGATGTTCCTATAGTTGCAACGGTTGTATTGCTGCTATTCCACGTACCGCCAGCCGTTACATCGCTTAGTGAAATGGTGTGGCCTGTGCAAATGTGGGTTGTACCGCCGCTCACCACTATCGGCGCGGGTAGCGGGTTTACGGTAAGCATGGCATTAGTGCTGCAACCATCACCCAATGTGTAAATAAGCATAGCCACGCCCGGTATATAGCTGGTAACAATACCCGCCGAAATACTCACCAATGTACTCGTCCATGCACCGCCGGATATGGAATCAGAAACATGCAAAGTATCGGACGCACATATATTTCTTACGCCTTCAATCGCGGGTACGGTGTTCACCGTAATGGTAGTTGTTGCCGCGCAATTAACGCCTGTAGCTATCGGCACCGTATAGCTGATAACTGCATCCCCGCCTGATCTCCCGGTTACAACTCCCGTGGTGCTTATTGTTGCAATTGCAGTGTCCCTGCTGCTCCATGTGCCACCACCTGCAATATCGGTAAGCGCAGAAGTTAAGCCTATGCACACGCCACCGGAACCACTTATGGCCGCCGGAGCCGGGTGTACCGTAACCGTCATGCCAACTGTGCAGCCAACACCCAGAGAATAATTTATAGTTGCTGTGCCGGGTGCAACACCATATACAAAGCCTGTTGCAGAACCAACTGTAGCTACCAATACATTGCTGCTGCTCCATATTCCTCCGCCGGGAATATCAGTCAGCGTATCCGTTGCGCGGAGACACACATTTGGCGAACCGCTTATAGCTCCCGGCAATGAGTTCACCGTTACTGTAATTACCGCCGGGCAGCTTGCCGCACCTACGCTATAGCTTATCGTAGCTGTTCCGAGTCCCATCCCGGTTACCACGCCGGTGGGCGACAGGCTCACTATGCCCGTTGTGCCGGGGCTGCTCCATGTGCCGCCGCCGGTAAGGTCGCTTAATGCTGTTGTCGAGCCGATGCAAACGCTCGTCAGCCCGGTAATCGCATCGGGTGCGGAATTTACGGTTATTGGTTTAGTTGCGGCGCAGCCTGTGGGCAAAGTATAGCTGACTATTCCAGTACCAATGCTGATGCCTGTAACCATGCCTGTTACAGAATCTACAGCCAATAATGCGCTTGCCGAACTCCAAATTCCTCCACTTGTCGTGTCCGTTAAGGTTATCGTCAATCCTTCGCAAACCGCTGCTACTCCCGTTATGGCGGATGGTGTTGCATTAACCGTTACAACTTTCGTAGCTGAACAACCCCCTACGGTATAACTAATCGTTGCAGCCCCTGCTGATACACCTGTTACTATTCCCGTTGGCGCAACGGTGGCAATTGTTGCCGGGCTGCTGGACCACAAACCGCCGGTTGAAGTAGTAGATAGTGTGGTTGTTGTGGCATCCACGCATACCTGCGGAGCGCCGGTTATGGCTGCCGGTGCGGCATTCACAGTTATTGTAGCATTCGTTGTGCAACCACTCCCCAATGAATAAGAAACAACTGCAACACCCGGCGCAACACCCGTAACAACACCGGATGAACTGCCTATGGTGGAAGTAGTGGTTGGTGTTATAGTCCAAGTACCACCTGTTGCAAGGTCTGCTAAATCTGTTGTTGCACCCACGCATACATGGGGTATGCCGCCAATAGAGGATGGCCCTGTGCTTACATTTACCGTTGTTGTTGCGGAACAACCCGAACCCGATGTGTAGGTGATAATTGCAGCGCCGGAAGTTGTTCCTGCGGTTACCACTCCAGTCGCCGAACCTACTGTTAATAGTGAACTTGTTGTACTCCAGGTACCTGTGCCTGTACCGCTTAACGTAGTTGATGTACCTGTGCAAAGCCCCGTTGTGCCTGTTATTACCGGGGCGGTGTTCACCATTATTGCTTTTGTTATTGAACAGCTACCGGTAGTATAAGTGACTAATGAAACTCCTGATGTTATGCCTGTTACAACACCAGTAGAACCTACTGTTATACCCGTACTTGTTGTACTCCACATACCACCCGCCGAGGTGTCTGTTTCTGTTATACTCGTACCTACACATACAGTTGATGGACCGCTGATAGCCGATGGCAAAGGATTAACTGTTACCACAGCAACCGCAGAGCATCCCGTAGTTGCTACCGTATAAGATATGTTGCCGCTGCCCGCTGATACCCCGGTGACAGAACCTGTGGAACCGACTGTTGCGCTCCCCGATGAACTATGCCACACCCCGCCAGCGGCGGGGTCTGTCAACAAAATGCTGGAACCAACACATACCCCGCCTGCCCCGGTAATAGCCGCTGGCGCAGCGATTACTGAAACTGTTTTGGTAACCGTGCAGCCGGTGCCAAGTGAGTACGTAATTGTTGTGGATGTGCCGGGGGTTATGCCCGTTACCACGCCTGACAGTGAGCCTATAGATAGTGAGCTTGCCGAACTACTCCACAACCCACCGCCTACCCAATCACCCAAAGAAATGGTTGCTCCCTGGCATACGGTTGATGGCCCGGTAATGGCGGTTGGCGACAGGCTTACGGTTACGGTGGTGCTGATTGCACAGCCGGTGGGGAGGGTATAAATTATGGTTGTTGTGCCGATAGTATCGCCGGTTACCACGCCTGTTGAACCGATAGTAGCCACACTTGTATGGCTGCTGTTCCATGTTCCACCGCCGGGATCTGTGAGGGATATGGTGGAACCTATACACACCGCCGATGGCCCCGCAATAGACAGCGGCGATGGATTGACGGTTACCGTTGCAGTGCGTGTGCAGCCAATGGGGGATGTATATGTAATTGTTGCCGCTCCGCCCGATACACCCGTTACAAACCCTGTTGACGAGCCAACAGAAGCAAAGCTACTCGTAGTATTCCACGTACCGCCAGCGATGCTATCACTCAATATTGTAGTTTGTGCGGGACATACCTGCATAGTGCCTGTAATGACCGACGGCAGCGGGTTTACAGTAATGGTTGCGCTAACGCTGCAACCGGCTCCTATGGAATAAGTAACAGTTACCACCCCTGGTGAAACTCCCGTAACCATACCTGCTGATAAGCTGGTAGAACCTACTGTTGCTATACCAGTATTGCTGCTTGCCCATGTTCCTCCAGTTATTGCATTGCCTAAGGTTATAGTTGCACCGGGGCATACATGATTTGAGCCTGTTATAGCGCCGGGCGAGGTATTTACCGTTATAGTTTTTGTGGCATAGCAGCCGGTAAAGGGCAGGGTATAAAATATGTTTGTGGTACCGGGGGTTACGCCCGTTACCACGCCTGTGGCAGAGCCGATATTTACATTGGCATTGCTCTTGGTCCAGGTACCGGTGAGGGTGGAATCGGTGAGGGTGGTGGTTAGCCCGACGCATACGCTGTTTGCCCCGGAT
>Ga0206818_1022_pt1 | contig 59907 bp, 44 predicted proteins | sample Alteio_BWOrgCont_86_FD_152881 | JGI IMG/M metagenome (GOLD analysis project Ga0206818, IMG submission 152881) | Enriched cells from forest soil in Barre Woods Harvard Forest LTER site, Petersham, Massachusetts, United States -... | ecosystem: Environmental > Terrestrial > Soil > Temperate forest >...
ACAAGACAATGTTATTTTACTGTCGCTTTCATTACAAATTGCCTTCAATAACACTCCAACCATAACAATTTTCAACCAGGTTCTTTATGTAATAATAGTCTATTTTCTCCTTGTTATTAATCGGGAGGGGAATTTCAAATTTTCTAAGTCTTTCTTCGGATAATTTTCTACCAAAATGATACCTCCAAGATTTATGTCGTATCATATATGCAATATAAAACAAAAAGGGGGCTTTACATTCATCAGGCATATTTAATTCTCCAAGTAAAGTCAATACTGCTGTTTTTTCTCCGGCAATATAATCTTCAAATTGATAAAATGTTGTTCCACAAGTGCCATCTAAAGAAACGGTAACTGTATTTTTTACAAAATTAGCATCAGTATCACACTTTATAGATATTCCATTAGTCATTTCTGTAGTTGTAACATACGGTACTCTTTTTTCATCACTTAATACTTCGTTTAAATAGGGAGCATATTTTCTTTCTACATTGCATATATCAATCAGCATAAAATTTCTTATATTATGAGGAGCGTGGTATTTTTTTGCACTTGCAGTTATACTTACGTCTTGTTTTATGGAGGTCAATAAATATCCTGCAGTTTCTCTTACTAAACCTTCTATACCATCTTTAATTGCTTCGTAGGTAGGCGTAAATTCATCTAAATAAGATTCTGGTACTAACTCCAATTGTTTATCTGTGTAATCAATTTGACACACCTTACATTCCTCGGATACATTTTTAATTTTAGTGTCTTGATTTTTTATAAACGACCTTATTAAGTCTTTATATTCAACCAACATATCGCGCTCGATAATTGGTGGTTTTGGCTTTAATCTTTTCCCCTTCCTTTTAACAAATCCATCATGTATAGCCCTTAGCCATAAAACCTTTTGTTTTTTATCGTGTGGTATACCCCTTCTTACAATTATCCCGATTGTATTAGTGCCTGCATTAGCTCCATAAAATACATCAGATGGTAATGTAATTACCCCAAGCAAAGTATTTTCTTGTAGCATTTCAAGGCGCCAATCTTTGTATTTTCCCCTAGCTAAAAGTTGAGCTGTAGGTAAAACTGCAAAAAGCAAACCATTTTTTTGCATTTGCTTTATGGCGTGATTAACAAATTTGTATTCCACATCTGTTTTTAAAGCAAATGGAGGATTCATTAATACCTTAGTTACGGGTGGAATGTTTTCTTCTTCAGAAGAAATATATTTCGCTGTATTGACACCATCCTTACGGGTTAGCGTTAAATTATGATGAAAACAATTAGCCTCCTTTATATTGTTTTTCCCATCTCCCCTAAATATCATATTTACAATTGCTAAAGCTACAACGGAAGCTTCTTGCTCTATTCCAAATATATTATTGAGCTTGAAATTATTTATTTCCGCAGCATTCGAATTTTGCTTTACATAATCAAAAGCGGAAACAAGAAACCCCCCGGTACCACATGTTGGGTCAAAAACAATATCCTTAGCTGTTATATCCAATATTTCCGCTGCGAATGACGTAATGTGTCGGGGGGTTAATACAATTCCTATTTCTTTTGCCCAATTACCATATTGTAAGAACACTTCATAAAAACTACCTAGCACATCAGTTCCGGAATTCATAGCAGACCTGATATTTAAATTGTTAAGTTCCTGAATTGTTTTCACTAAAGCTCCTTTGAATTTCACATGATTTTCTAAGGTAGTAGGAAGTGCAATTTTTATATAGTTGTAAAACTCCGGTTTACCTTCTCTTTGCAAAACTGCGTTCACCCTTGTGTTTATATCTGTAATTAATACAGTTGGTGAAGCGTTTAAATTAGGTGGTGTATCATCTACTAAACACAAAATTAATGCAGACATTACACGCCCCCTATCCGTAGCGGGTATTGCCCCGTTATGAAGAATTACATTTATTTTTTCGGCTGTTTCTAAAAAAAATTTTTCATCAATAGGCAGTTCTTCAATTACATTCGTGTTATTGTCAAGAAGATATTTAGCAATTTTGGGAGAAACAAGGCTTGTTAACTCTTTACCATTGGAGATAACAGGCTTGAATTTACTACCAACTAAAAACCTACTTTTTATTATATACCCATCACTTTCGTTACCTGCAATTCCTGAAACTATCTTAGCCTTTATATGCCTGCTTTTATTTATGACTTTCGCATAATCGTCTTGCGCTTCTTCCAAAGCCTGTTCAATCTGGTTTCTATTAGCCTTAGCCTCAATAACATAATATTCAGTTTCAGATAATTTTACAATATTTTCAGGCTTTGTTTGTTTCAACATTTCACAAATTCGTGAATCTTCTAAACACTCTCCTTGTGTATATAATTGACCATCTTTATGCCTTAAAGGATTCTTAGCAACCCAACCAATATCGGATAAGTGCTGCTTAATGAATATATATGCATGTACTTCTGATGTTCTTTTAGCCATAGTGCAAAATATAACACATTTTTTTCAGAAACGAATATTCTTTCTTGTAAAGTATTTTAAGGGGCTGTTAGGAAAGAGTTATCAGGGGAAATTATTAATAAACTGTATCGTATTAATTGTACAAAATTAATTCTACAAAAGAAATTTTTCAAATACAGTATGATAATTTTATTTTGTTTGCTTACTTTGGACTAAATTTCCGAACGGAAACTTTTTTATCACGTCACTAACAAATATTAATCTCATGGCAACTTCAAAAAAACAAGCCGCAAAGAAAACTGCACCAAAAAAAGCAGCACCGAAAAAAGCAGCGAAAAAAATTGTTCCTGCTAAAAAAGCAGCGCCAAAAAAAGCAGTAAAAAAGAGCGCTCCAGCAAAAAAAGCAGCCCCCAAAAAGAGTGCGCCTGCAAAGAAGGCCGCGCCTAAAAAAGTTGTGAAAAAGGCTGCGCCCGCTAAGAAGGCAGTTGCTAAAAAAGCTGCGCCAAAGAAAGCTGCGCCTAAAAAGGCAGCCCCCAAAAAGGCTGCGCCAAAGAAAGCAGCGGCAAAGAAGGCCGCTCCTAAAAAGGTGGTGAAAAAAAGCTTGCCTGTTAAAAAAACTGCTCCTAAAAAAACAACGAAAAAGAAAACAACAGCAAGTAAACCGGCTGCTAAAAATGAAACAGTGCAGGTTGAAGAAATCGTGATGATACAACCTATGCCTATGCCCAACAGCATTGTTGAAAGCATGAATGACGCCATATCGCAGGCAATGGAGCAGGATAATGACGAGGAGGAAATGATCATAATTACATCTATAGAATAGCCCGAAGAAATAAATATCGCTTACCCGGAATACGGTAACTTATTCCGGGTAAGTTTTTATGCCTTTGCAATTGCCACTTTTAATCGTTAGCTATGAAATTTTTTTTAGGAATAGTGTGTGTGATATTGTTACCCCTATTGTCTTTAGCGCAAGGCAGCCTTACTATCTTTTCGGAAGACGGGGATAAATTCCTTCTTTTCCTTAATGGTGCGCAGCAGAGCATCGAATCGCATGTAAACCTGCGGGTTGATGGCTTGTCGCAAGCAGATTACAAAGCGAGGATAGTATTTGATGACCTTGCTACTGTGCCTGTAGAAACGGCCATTAATGTTGCAGACACGGCCTCCGGCAAGCGTATTGACCTGGTTTGCAAAATGAAAAATAACGGTGGCAGAATAAAGTTAACCTTTTTCCCGGCGCAACCTGTACGTTCAGATTATACGCCTCCGGGAAATGTATATGTGGTTCACTACGGGCAGCCAGACCAAGTGGCTGATGCGCCACAAACGCCCCCGTCTAATACAGGCCAGGGCAATGGCACAATCGAAATGGGCTTTGGCGGCGGAGGTGTAAACATCACAGCCCCTGATACTAAAGGCGCCGCCGCAACTGCACATGACAATGACGGAAATAAACAACCACAGATACCCTTGTGCAAGAACCCCATGGACGGGAATAGTTTCAAGCCGGCAAAAGAATCTGTGGCCAATGAAAAATACGACGACAATAAACTGGCAGCAGCAAAAGCAATACTCAACAACAATTGCCTTTCCACTGATGAAGTGATGCAGCTATGCAAATTGTTTGGGTTTGATAGCAACAAACTGGCTTTCGCAAAATCGGCTTATTCAAAAACTACAGACCCCGCTAACTATTCAAAACTGGTAAAGGTTTTTGACTATGAAGCCGCTAAAAAGGATATGAGTGATTTTATCAAAAACGCCGGAAGGTAAATACCGGTTCATTGATCGTTTCGTTCCTGATTTTGAGGCATGTAAAAATATTTGATTTTCATAAGCTATTCAGGGTTAAGAGGGTTTGTTCCGCTGTTTTAAATTAAGATTACTTTAAGATTTAGAATTTAACCTTTGCCCGTTCATTCAGTCAAAAACCGGAGCGTGGCGTGATAATTGTGATGACTACTTGAATCAGATTCCTAATAAAACTTCCACCAGTTGAAAATAGCGAAACAGGCTGCATTTATATTATTATGGCTATTTTCATCATTGGCAGTTAATGCCCAAATTGAAAACCATGCTGTGCCCATAATAGCAGACTCCGGCAATGACTCGGTGGTAAGGGTGCCTGTATCTCCCAAGAATTATCATGGGCAATTGGACATTAAAGATGTGGTAGGCAGCGAATGGCAACGAATTCATAAAGGCGGTAAAAAACCAGTTGACACCGGGGAGGTAAACGAATCCAAACTCAGAATCTCTGCGGTACCTGCTGCCGGTTATTCTTTAGTTACCAGTTTTGCCGCGCTGCTGGCGGCAAACGCTTCTTTTAAAACAGATACGGGCGCAAACACCTGCACCATGGTTACCAGCTTTACTTATACCGCCAATAAGCAGATAATACTACCCCTGAACACCAGCATATGGAGCAAAAACAATAAATATAATATTGTAACCGACTGGCGTTACCTCAACTACCCTTCTTACACTTATGGCCTGGGTGGATTTACTAAACTAAGCGACGGCTACATGATTGATTATTCCACCGTTCACTTTCACCAGGCTGTGCTTCGGGAGGTGATACCCGATATGTATGCCGGGGTGGGGTATAACCTGGACTATTTCTGGAACATAAAAGAACTGAACCCGCCGCCGAATACAGTAACCCCTTTTGAAAATTACGGCTATGCCGCTACAGAGTTTGCATCGGGCTTTACCTTCAATTTTTTGTATGACACCCGCAAAAACCCCATCAATGCCGATGGCGGCAATTTTGTAAATGTGGTCTATCGCCCGAACCTTACCATATTCGGAAATACCGCAACCTGGAGATCACTGATCGTTGACCTGCGCAAGTACGTTAAGTTCCCTGCCGGTTCCAATAATGTTCTTGCGTTCTGGAGCTATGAATGGCTGACGCTTAGTGGCAAGGCGCCCTACCTGATGCTGCCCAATACCGGTGGCGACCCATACAGCAATACGGGCAGAGGATATATACAAGGCCGGTACCGCAGCAACAATATGGCCTATGTGGAAAGCGAATACCGGTTCGGCCTTACGCATAATGGTTTCCTCGGTGGGGTGGTGTTTGGGAACGCGCAATCCTTTACCGAGATAACCAATAATAAATTTGAAACGATTGCGCCCGGCTATGGCGCGGGCATCAGGCTGAAGCTTGACAAATTCAACCGCACCAATGTTGCCATTGATTATGGTTTTGGCATAGGCGGCTCCGGCGGTGTATTTGTGAATATAGGAGAGGTGTTTTAAAAACCCCAAACCCCTGAAGGGGCTTCCCCTTGTTTTTTTATCTTCAACAAAACAAAAATCCCTATCTTCGTATAGGTAATTATAACTAAATCCGGTATGGACATTTCATTGGAAAAAAAAGAAATGATAAGGAAGTTTCAGCAGGTTCATGATATTGACCTGATTAAAGCGATTAATAGCCTTTTGGATTTTGGAATCCACAAACAAACAGACGATGAAATTGCATTAAAAGCATCTATTGACAGGGCAATAAATGAATCCCAAAAAGGCCTGGGCCGCCCTTATGAAGAGTTTATGGCTGAAGCCAGAAAACGTTACCAGGCATGATTAAAAACCCCAAACCCCTGAAGGGGCTTTCCCTCATTTTCTACCTTCTAAATGGCAAGCTACAAAAGATTAGGTGCTTACTTTGTCTTATTAGTATCCGGTAGGATTTTATTATCTACAGCTTTGGAAGGAGTTTATATCTTTGTCACCAATGAGATATTTAATCGGAATTTTACTTGTAACATTAATATCTTGTTCTACTGAGCTGTTAGGAACAACAAAAAATATTGATAAAATTAATCGGTGGGTTACACACCATGACACCATTGAAGTTGGTTTCATTCTAACGTTCAAGTATCCAAGCAATATAGTATTAACAGACAATATTGATAACTGCAGATGTGTTGGGAAAAAAAATTAAAAATGAAGATGAAACTCAAGTAGAAGATGAAAATAGCCTAAATACCAGGCAATGGTGCATTTGTATGTATGATACTACAGACGATTCAATTGAGCATCTTATTTCTGCATGGAAATCTCCGTACAACTTACAAGTAGCAGAGTATAGAGACACAATAACGATTGGAGATTTAAAAGCAGTTCGGATAACATTTAAAAATAAGGCTAAAAATGCTTCTTACAGACAATTGATTTACTTGGAAAAATATTCAACCTTATTTGAAATCATGAACATAAATGAAGGAACGGAAAAAGACTTTGAAACATTTTATAAAAGCATAAGGATAGAAGAATATAAAAAGACGGGAAGGTAATGGCAGGTAGGGAAATGAGGGGAAGCCCCTTTAGGGGTTTGGGGTTTTTACTCCATATTCAATAACTCCGATTTCGGAATAAGGGCTTTTTTTAAGCGCAACCTTTTTGCCACTATAAAGCGGAAATTGCCGGTGTTTACTTCCTGCCAGGTTTTGGGGGCTATGGAATTGTCTTCGGTGACTAAGCGGATATAGGTGATGCCTGCAAAGTATTTATCGGTACTGTAGCCTGCTGCAAATTTTTCACTCACATTGAGGCCGAGGCCGAATTTTCCATTATCATTGCCTGAAGTGGAACTGGTAAGTTGAGAATAATTAAAGCCTGCACCGAGGCTAAGCATTTCGGTGATGAAAAACATTTTTTTGATCACCACGGTATAACCATAGCCGCCATTGATACCCATGCCGGTATTGCTGCACTTATTGAAACGATAGTTCTGGAAAAAGTTGCTGTAGTTGACGTCGGTGGGGGTAAATGCGGAATCGGCTCTTGCATCGAAATGATAGAAGCCGCCGCCTAAGAGAAAGGAACCGGCGCTTTTTTTCTGCAGCTCATTCTGGTAAAAAGGGGCGTTGTATGAAAAACGTCGGTCGTTAAATACATACTGGACTTCGAGTGTTATATCGCGGGTGTCTATGTCGGGCCGGGTAACGATCTGGCCGGGTGGCAGGTTATTAGTTACGCTGCTGGAATTTGCAAGATAGTATCCCCGGTAAAACTGCCCGTAAAAATCTATTATGAATCTATGCACGTAGAGGTGCGTTTGGAGGTCAAGCGAATGGGTTTTGCCGTATATATCCCTGTTTTTACCTACGCCGGGAATATAAAAACCAATGTTGATGCTGATAAACCGGTAAATGAAACCAATGCCAAAATTATCGTGGTCATTCGGTTTATAAACGAGCTTGTCGCTGCCGTCAATTAATTTGAAATTATTGAACTTGGTGGATTCGTAGGCGCGGAGGATAAGGTGCTTCCGGTAATAATCTTTTATGTACGCCGTATCTCTATCGGCGTGCCTTATGAGTATGGTGGTTTGCCCGGCAGCTTCCGCAAAAAAAGAAAACAGGATAATAATAGTAGTTATTGATCTTTTCATTTTTACCGGGCAATTCTAAAGTTGAAAGTTACGATTAAATAGTATGTGGTTATTTGTATTTTTTTCTGTGTGCATAATTTGTGGGAAATAATTCATTTAGTGCTACCTTAGAATGATGGAAGACCCCAAGCGGTTAAAACATTTTCTGGACGCAAAAGTTGCCATATACAACCAGCCTTCTTTTATAGAAAAGGACCCGGTTTCGATACCTCATTTTTTTACCCAAAAACAGGATATAGAAATATCGGGTTTGTTTGCCGCAACGCTTGCCTGGGGCAACCGCACTACCATCATCAACAACTGCAAAAAACTAATGCAGTGGATGGATAACGTGCCGCATGATTTTATATTACATCACAAGGATACTGACTTGAAGGCGTTCCTGCGTTTCGCGCACCGCACCTTTAATGCCACCGACCTGCTGTATTTTATGGCGTTCCTGCAGTACCATTACCGGGGGCATGATTCGCTGGAAGATGCTTTTGTACCGGGAAAAAAATATAATGAAGAAAATGTGGGGCAGGCACTCCTGTATTTTCACCAATACTTTTTTTCTATAGAACACCCGGAGCGTACCCGCAAACACATAGCCACACCGGAGCGCAACTCTGCCTGCAAGCGGCTGAATATGTACCTGCGCTGGATGGTGCGGCGTGATGCGCAGGGAGTTGATTTCGGGATATGGAGCAAGATAAAGCCGGCGCAGTTGGTATGCCCGCTCGATGTGCATGTAGCCCGCGTAGCCGAAAGGCTCGGGCTGATTGATAATATAAAATCGAACTGGGCGAATGCAACAGCCCTTACCGATCAATTGAAGAAACTGAACCCGAAAGACCCCGCAGTATATGATTATGCCCTTTTTGGATTAGGGATGGCGGAACGGTTTTAGGAACCAAATGCTATTTCGTCCTTGCGTTATTCCGATGGGCTTTGCCCATCGCTGACATATTGCGCCCTTTCAGGGCTATTCGCATTTTTGCAGTGGGGATTGTTCATGTTTAACATTTCCTGTTCAGGGAAACATTTATAGGGGCTTTTCCCTATTTTTGCCGCTATTATGGCAAATGACAATAAGCTGCAAAGTATTATAGGACACTGCAAGGAATATGGTTTCGTATTCCAGTCGAGCGAGATATATGATGGCCTGAGCGCTGTGTATGACTATGGCCAGTATGGTGTAGAGCTAAAGCGAAACATCCGCGATTACTGGTGGAAAAGTATGACCCAGATGCACGACAATATAGTAGGCCTTGACGCCGCTATCTTCATGCACCCGACCGTATGGAAAGCCAGCGGGCATTTAGATAATTTCAGCGATCCGATGATAGATAACAAGGATAGCCAGAAGCGCTACCGCGTGGACCACCTGATAGAGGGCTATGCCGACGACTTAAAAAGAGTTGCCCTAAAAGATTTAGGTCTATTAGATGATTTTTTAAGTGAGGGTGCGCGTTACTCAACGGCTGATCCAAATATAACAAGCCATGCCAGCTGGCAAAAAGCCGAAGATATATTACGACATATGGAACAGTTACTTGCTACGGATGATTTTGCCGGGCTGAAACAACTGATTGATGACAACAAGATAACCTGTGCGGTAAGTGGCACCTGCAACTGGACAGAAATACGCCAGTTCAACCTGATGTTCTCCACAGAGATAGGCTCTGTGGCGGAGGAGGCCAATGTTATTTATTTGCGGCCTGAAACTGCGCAGGGCATATTTGTAAACTTTCTGAATGTGCAGAAAACAGGGCGTATGAAAATACCATTTGGTATAGCGCAGACCGGCAAGGCATTCAGGAACGAGATAGTGGCGCGGGGCTTCATATTCCGTATGCGGGAGTTTGAGCAAATGGAAATGCAGTTTTTTGTGAAGCCGGGTACGCAAAAGGAATGGTATGAATATTGGAAAGAGGTACGCATGAAATGGCACCTGAGCTTAGGTATATCGCCTGACAAATACCGCTTTCACGACCATGTGAAACTGGCGCACTATGCCGACGCCGCCTGCGATATTGAGTATGATTTCCCGATGGGTTTTAAAGAAGTGGAGGGTGTGCATAGCCGCACAGATTTCGACCTGAAAAACCACCAGCAATTCAGCGGCAAAAAACTCACTTACTTCGATACCGATATTAACCAGCATTATATACCCTATGTTGTGGAAACCTCTATAGGGCTGGACCGTACAGTAATGATGATACTGAGCGAGGCATACGAGGATGAGAACCTGAGTACGGAAGATAGGCAGGATAGCCGCGTGGTGCTGCGTTTCCCGCCGATGCTGGCACCGATAAAATTAGCTGTGCTGCCGCTTACCAAAAAAGACGGCCTGCCGGAAATAGCCCGCGAACTCATAGACCAATGCAAACCACACTTCAAATGTTTTTATGAAGAAAAAGACAGCATAGGCAAGCGCTACCGCCGGCAGGATGCAATAGGTACGCCCTTCTGCATCACCATAGACCACCAGACTAAGGACGACCAGACGGTTACCATCCGTTACCGCGATAGTATGCTGCAAGAGCGCATATCGCTGGCAAGCGTGAAGGATTTGGTAATGGAGAAGATAAAGATGTTTTAGGGAAGGGTGGAATTGGGAATTAGGAATTTGTAATTGGGATTGTTATACTTGACAAGGGATATATTAGCGGGATCAATTGCTGAAATAGGGTATTGGCTAAATGAATTTGATGCAGTAAATTCCCCCTTGCGAGATGGCCTTGTGCATAAGCGAAGGGGGGTAGGGGGATGTTTTAATTTTCAAAAATGGCTGATGATGTATTGCAGGAAACTGCTTCCGCTTTAAAAGGTGATTGGGATTTACAACTGCCTGAAACTCTTTCGGAAGAGGCTATATTGAAATTGCTTGCAGACAGGATCGTAACCGTACTGGAACGCGGCCCGGAAACATTTTTCCAGCTTATGTACCGGCTCGATATTTCGGAGAAAAAACTAAATGCCATATTGCAGGACGATGATGTTGCCGCTAAAATAGCCCGCCTTGTTTACGACCGCCAGTTGCAAAAGATACAAAGCAGGCGCGTGAATAAGGTGAAGAAGGAAAGTGATGATGAGGAGTTGAGATGGTGAACTGTACTATTGGACTGATATTTTGCATTATTGATTTCGGTATTGCATCTTTGTAAAAATAATAATTACTATGAGTCAGAGTGAGGTAAAAGAATTACTGGAGGTATTGAAAGAGTTTAAAGGAAAGGTTACTAAAAATAAAAAGTCCTCTAAAAAATTTCTACAGGATATTGGCATATTTAATAGTATGGGCGAGGTAAAGCCAGAATATAGAGATATATGTATTCCACAAAGCCAGGGTTAATACCTACTTCGTAAACTTATACCCAATCCCTCTGATAGAATGGAAATGCCGGGGATTGCGGCTGTCTTTTTCAAAAAATTTTCGGAAGTTGAGAATGAAGTTATCTATGGTGCGCGTGGTGGGGTAAACATTGTATCCCCATACTATCTGCAATATCTGCTCGCGCGATACTACTTCGCCTTCATGCTCTACCAGCAGTTTCAGCAGGGCGGCTTCTTTTTTACTTAGCTCCTGTGTTTTCTTGTTTTTATCTATGCACTCATGCGCGCCAAAATCTATTTTGCAGCCGTCAAATTCATAGATGTCGCCTATGGCCTGGGGTTCTTTTATCTTCTTGTTTTTGGTTACCAGTTTGTCCACACGCAGCAGCAGTTCTTCAAGGTTGAAGGGTTTGGTAAGGTAATCGTCGCCGCCTTTTTTCAGCCCCTCCACGCGGTCGGCGCCGGTGTTGCGGGCCGACAGGAAAAGTATCGGCACGTCATTATGCTGCATACGTATGGTTTCGCAAACGGTAATACCATCCATGTCCGGTAGCATTATATCCAGTACAATGAGGTCAAAATATTCATTTTTCACCATCTTAATGACGCCGGGGCCATTGTCCACGGTAGTTACTTCATAGCCTTCCAGTTCCAGGTTCAGCTTCAGCGCTTCGCGGAGGCTTTCTTCATCCTCTGCAACTAATAATGAGGCTTTGTATGTTTTGCTTATCATAGTATCAGTTTACGGGAATGAAATTAATGATATTCAGTAACCAAGACAAAATAATCGTACCACAATCAATAAAAAACGGATGCCGGCATTTCTTCTTTTAATAAACCCGCCTGCTTTGCTTTTTCAAAAAGAGTAGTGATGGCTTTTGTGCCGGTTTCGCCGAGGTCGCTGGTATAGTCGTTTACATAAAGCTGAATGTGCTTGCGCATTACTTCCTCTTCCATTTCCTGCGCGTTGGCGGTAACGAACGGAGTTAACTCCGGGTAGTGTTTCCACGACCAGGCAATGCTGTTTTTTATGATCTGGTCAACGGTGGCGCAAAGTTCTTTGCCAAAGGAGCGGCGCATTACAATTCCTCCCAGTGGAATGGGAGCGTTCATAGTATTTTCCCACCAGTCGCCGAGGTCTATCAGTTTGGTAAGTCCCTTTCTTTGGTAGGTGAACCGCCCTTCGTGTATGATAAGCCCGGCGTCAAAATCGCCGTTAACCACTGCCGCTTCTATTTCATTAAACACCAGTTCTGTTTTGTTTTTTGCTCGCGGGAAAGCGAGTGAAAGCAGCAGGTTGGCAGTGGTATTAAATCCCGGAATAGCAATTTTAAAACCAGCGATCTTGTCCAGGTCAAGCGGCTTTTTTGACACCAGCAGCGGCCCCACACCCACGCCCAACGCGCTGCCACTATGTAACAGCGCGTATTGGGATACCGTATGAAGGAAAGTATTGTAGCTGAGTTTGGTAATGTCCAGCTTGCCCTGTTCTGCCCAAATGTTTAGCGTCTCCACATCCTCCATTACATAATCGAAGGTGATGCCTTTGGTGTCTATCTTATTGTTCACCATAGCATCAAAAATAAAGGTGTCGTTTGGGCAGGGGCTGAACCCGAGGGAAAGTCGTAAGTCGTAAGTCATAAGTCGTAAGTCGTAAGTCAGTCCGTAGTCTAAAGTATTTAGTCTAAAGTATGTTATCTAATTTGAGCCTGTCAATTTATTTTTAAAAAACTCTTTGACCATGCCCCAGGCTTCTTTGGCGGCCTGGGGATGATAAGATGGGCGTGCATCGCAGAAGAAGCCGTGTTCGGCATAGGAGATTTCCACGTTGATAAAATCTTTTCCTGCGCTTCGCAAAGCGTCTGTAACAGCCTGTATATGTTCCGGTGTTATGTGCGTGTCTTTACCACCCCAGAATAGTAATTGCGGGGCGTTTAATGTTGCCGCGCGGTCGGCTACCAAGTGCATACCGCCGCCATAAAAGGAGACGGAAGCCGCTAAAGGAAGCGTGCTGTTGGCAATGAATGAAACACGGCCACCTAAGCAGAACCCAATACAGCCGACCTTATCTTTCTGTACCTTATCCTGTGTTAATAACCACTCATGGGTTGCAGCCACATCATTGACAATGTTTTCTGTGGTCATTGCTTGGAAGTGTGCCATAACAACTCCAAAATCGCCATAAGCGGCTTCAAAACCGGGCGGAGCGGTACGATGGAATAATTCGGGGGCTATGGCTATATACCCTTCCGCAGCTATTCTTTCTGTAAGGTTGCGGATATGGTGATTTACCCCATAGGCTTCCTGGAATACCATAATAGCGGGAAACGGGCCATTGCCATCCGGGGTGGCCACATACGCATTCATTGCAGGCGCGTCTTTTACCTGTAGTGTGATTGTACTTGTCATGGTGATTTTTTTGTGAAAAGTAGGATAAATATACCAAAACTACCAAACCCCTGACCCCTAAAGGGGAACCACGCATTTAGCTATTGATCTTTGTTTGAACTACTGCTAACAATTTAACAATTTTATTATTATTGGTTACTTCAATAAGGGTAGGTAATAAGGGGAAGCCCCTTTAGGGGTTTGGGGTGTGATTTTGGGTTGTATAATAATTATAGTCGCGGAGCAGTTGCTGCAGGAAATCAACCGGGTGAAGGTCTGATTCAATGCCCAGCACTGTTTTGATCTTCATTACCACGTCTATTATATAATGTTCCGTGTCTGTTGTGGGTCGTTTTACATCAATGAGGTTACGTATGCCGTTAATATCACGGTCGGTAAGGCGCATCACCTGCGGGAATACGGGTTGGTAGTCTTTATTTTCAATATGCAGGTATATGGTTTGATGGATGTCCGGTTTGTAATTTGCGTCAATGACCACTGTTCCGGCGGCAAAATCGCCTATGCGCTGCGACTTCGCTGAAATGACGACCGATAGGAAGTCGGGCAAGTATAGTATCATAAACACGACCAGGAAAGCGGGGCTTTGCAGGATCATATAGGGTATGATATAAACAAAGAGATTGCCAATGCAAAGTATCCACCTGGTGATGTATTGCCCCCAGGTAGGTTCCCTGCCAAATTTATCAATCACTTTTATACCCGCTATCATTTTCCCGATGGTCTGGCCATTGAGCATTAATTCAAAAAACAATTGGTACAACAATACCGGGATGATGATGACCAATAAAGTAGCGGAGGTTTTTACTGCCTCGCCCTTATCAAGCAAGGGATAAATGAACCGCAGCGCGAGATAAAAATAAAGGCAGATGACCAATATGTCAATAAGCCAGGCAAGCAGCCTTTTGCTAAATGCAGCTATCTTAAACTCAAGGTCTATATTAAATGGAGTGCTGATGGTAATAATGGCCATAAACTATGAAAGTATATTATTTATAGACCACGATAAACATACGGCTGCATTTTGTTGCGTCATCGTGTAGCTGCATACTCACTACGCCTATACAATTTTTCGGGAAGGTTACCGTGCCTTCTGATTGGGCGGTTTCCGTATTGCCTGCGGTAGTTGAAGCTGCCTTTGCGAGTGTTGTAGCGCCTGCTTCATTATCGCCGTCAAAGACCCGCGCTGTGGCGTAAAATGCCGGGTTTTGCTGGCCCTTGCTTTTCACCTCCAGGGTGTATGCCCTGATATGGTATTGCTGGTTTGCCGCAGCCTCAAAATTGAAAAAGAAATTACCGCATTCGGAGCTTGCGGTTTTCACTATTTCATATCGCTGTTTCTTCAGTTGTTTCACTTCATTTTCGCAACGTTCATTAAAGGCGGCTACGGGGTCTGGCGCGGGTGCGTTGTTGCCGGGTATCTGTAAGCCCACGCGCACCAGTTCCACGTCTCTTTCACGCTTTCCTTGCTTGGTATCGGCAACAGTTATCTTTACGCTTGTGCCTGCTTCCCCCCTTATCATGGCTACGATCTCTTCAATGGTTTTATCTTTGCAACTGACATCGTTTACCTTCATTATATAGTCTGTAGCGTTCAGTTTTGCATAAGCGGGGCTGTTGGGTACCAGCGCCTGTATGCGCGGCATGGTAAAGCCGCCGGCAGTATCTAAGAATAGCTGCGCGCCAATACCCCCGACGTTTTGCTGTGCAAAAGACATACCGGGGTAAAGGGAAATAAAAAACAAAAATAACAGGCTGTGTTTTAAGGCGTGTTTTAAACAAAAGGGTGTTTTCATCGGGTAAATTTACGCCTTACCGGTCGTAGATTTGACAACTTTTCAAAAGTTGTCAAATCTGGGATAATTATTCAACTACTATTTTCACATTCATTCTTTCATTTTTTGTAGTTGCTGATAAAAAATAAATTCCCGGCGGTGCGTTCAGTTGCACCTTTGCTTCATCAGCGCCGTTAATAACGGGTATAGTCAACTCCTTTATTTTTTGCCCTATAATGTCAGTAATAACAATAGTGGCTTCTTCCCCGGCTATAGATGACAGACTGATATTAAAAGTACCCTCATTGGGGTTTGGATATATGCTTACAGACGGGGCTTTCGGTGCCAGGATCTTTACATATTCAGGGCATTCTTCCAGCACTTTAAAGCTAACCATTGCGGTAGCGGGGTTGCAGCCTGGCGTAGTAACCGTATAACAAATGGTATCCATTCCCGGGGCTATGCCGGTGACTAAGCCAGATGCCGACGTTGTGGAAATGGATATATTGCTGCTGCTCCATACCCCGCCTGTAGCCGTATCCGATAAAGTTACGTTTCTACCGATACAAACACTATCTATGCCGGTTATACTACCCGCATGGGGAAGGGGAGAAATGGTAACATAAACTGTGGTGGTGTCCATTAAATTTCCGCAATCCGCAATCTGGATGCCAAAAGTATCTGTTCCGGTATAACCGCCTGAAGGGGTGTACAATAAACCTGAAGGAATGACAATTCCGCCGGTTGAAGTTGATGTATCTGACGCTATAAGTGTGCCATGCGCAGGTGGAGTAACAATGCTCCAGATTTCCATTTGTCCTATATCCAAATCAGATATAGCCGCCAAAGTATCAATGGAAATGGATGTTTCATCTCCGCAAAAAACTAAATGCTGACTATGTCCGCCTGTGAATAAAGGAGGGCTGTCATTACTTAACTTTCGCACACGTTCGTTAAGTTCATCAGCGAAATAAATATTCCCTGTCCCGTCAATATCAATTCCCCAAGGGAAGTCTAATTCAGAGGAAGTGGCTGCGCAACCATCTCCCGTGTATCCCGAAACTCCTGTACCGGCAATGGTGGTAATGATACCAGCCGTATTTATTTTACGAATAACAAAGTTGCCTGCATCACCGAAGAATATATTCCCTGAACCGTCAACATATATATTATGGGGGTTATGCAATTTTGCTAAGGTGGCAGCGTAGCCATCCCCGCTGTAACCTATTGTTCCTATGCCGGCTATTGTAGTAATAATACCGGAACTATTAACTTTGCGGATGCGTTGATTAACCTGATCAGCTATATATACATTGCCAACCCCATCTACAGCTACCCCGCCCGGATAGTTTAGTTGAGCTATAGTTGCCGGACCTCCATCTCCACCATAACCAGTACTGATACTGCCGGCAATTGTTGTAATAATACCCGAAGCATCTACCTTACGAATACGGGAATTAGCATTGTCAGCTATATATATATTGCCTGCCAAATCAACGGTGATATCTTCAGGATGTTCGAACGAAGCAAGCGTAGCTGGTCCGCCATCGCCGGTAAATCCATAGGTACCTGTGCCAGCTACAGTAGTAATAATACCGGAAGTATTTACCATACGGACACGGTTATCGCCCGAGCCAATAACTGCAATGTAAAGATTACCCGCCCCATCTACAGTTAAATTTTGCGGGTCATTCAAAGATGCGTCAGTTGCAGGTATGCCATCTGCTGAACTTGTACCTCCCCCGGCAACGGTTGTTATGATTCCTGAAGAATTAACTTTACGGATACGATTGTTAGTTATTTCTGCAATATACAAATTACTGGCAACATCAATTTTAATTCCAGCAGGGCCCCATAGTTGAGCATCAGTTGCCGGGCCGCCATCTCCTGTATATCCTGTAGTACCATTACCCGCTATTGTGGTAATTATTTGCGTTTGTGCGTGGCATAAATTAGTAAATAATAGAGCAAAAAAAGTAAAGCAACTTTTGGATGAGAATTTTAATGAAGTAGCCAAGCAATATACTCTCTGGAACGTTGACATAATAATAATAAAATTAAGTTTGCCTTGAACAATAAAATATTTCACATTGCCTTACAGTAATTTATGGATTGATAGTAATGGTAACGTTAGACCCTGAATTTGTCCATATTGCATTTAGCGTGCTGGAACAACCAGGGCTACCTGACCCATACAATGTACTGCTTGCACAGATGCCATTTCCCACGTTGCCAGCCATACAAACATAGTGCATTGAATTAAGGCAGCCATTATCAAGAACTGCATAAGTCCATGTCCAGCCGGGAACACAGGGCGGCCACGGATTACTTGTGCTACATAAATATCCTGCTATTGACGCATAATAGCCACATTCTATAGACGAATAACCTGGATCAGGTAATGTGCCACTACAATACCCTGTTACAAAATCAAGCGGATCGCACCAATATAATGTAGTGCTGGCGCCAATGGTAAAGGTATAGCCTGCAATTTCATTGCATGATGCAGGACACGTCATAGGCGGCAAAGATGAATTCATGGTGCCAGACTGCGCATAAATAGTTACATTGTATGCAGGGCCACAGGAGGTATTGTTTATTACTGTGAGGCTCTGCGCATATATGCTATGGTTAAACGTTACCAGCATTACGAAAGTGATTATTTTTTTCATAAATTTAGTTTTTAGCTTGTGAAATTTTACATTAAGTTAAACATTTTTTTTTTACAATTCAAAATTTATGTAAAAATATTTTCCCGTTTAAGAAAAAAAGCGTATAGGAAAATAGTGGGAAATACTAGTGCAGAGAATTGAAAAGCGTGTATTGTAAAGGGTTTCAGCAGGATTTTTATGAAACCAAGGTTATAGATTTGACAACTTTTCAAAAGTTGTCAAATCTGCATGAAGTTGTCAAATCTGCATGGCAACAAAAAATATCTAAAAACTTTCCTAACCTTTTTACCCGTTTTTACGTCTTATTATTAAGGAAGGGTTAAAGATTTTACAAAAAAATCAAAAAGAAATTTGGTAGAATCAGAATTTTTAACTTTTTTGCATCAAAATTACTTCACAAAAATTTTCTTCTATAGCGAAAACTTCTACTTAAAAACCAAAATACAGCGTATCAACAGATATTTACGTTACGTTTAAAACAGGTAGAAGTATGCAGCTAATCCAACAATCAGACGCCGAACTGATCCATGCCTATATACATGGACATGAGTATGCCCTTGATATCCTTATCAACAGGTATAAAGACAAGGTATATACCTCTATATACATGCTTGTGAAGGATAAATATCTTGCCGAAGATATTTTCCAGGATGCATTCCTTAAAATGATAAAAACCATAAAGGAAGGGCGCTATGCCGAGCAGGGAAAATTTCTGCCCTGGGCTATACGTGTGGCGCACAACCTGTGCATGGACCACTTCCGCAAGTCGAAACAGCAGATACCGGTCACCTTACCCGACGGGCAGGATATATCTGTGCTGTTTGGCGCAAGCTACCTTGTGGCCGATGGTATAGAAAAGCGCCAGGTACACGACAGTGTGCGCCAATTAGTGACAGACCTGCCCGATGAACAAAGGGAAGTGATCGTGCTGCGCATATACTCCGACCTGAGCTTTAAAGAAATATCGGAGCTTACAGGCGTGAGCATAAACACAGCGCTTGGCAGGATGCGGTATGCCCTCATCAACCTGCGGAAAATGATAACGGACAAAGAGTTGGTGTTACGGTAATTGAAGTTATTTCAGGTCAAGCAGGCAAATTGCACCCTTCTATCCAATAGCCCCGGCCTTTAGGTCGGGGTTAAAAAAAAAGGTCGTTGGCTTTAGCCAAAATTTACTCGCGTAGATTACTACTCATATTCCGTATTTCGGCTAAAGCCAACCTTATTAGTTCTCATTCCCCGACCTGAAGGCCGGGGCAATTAAAAATTGGAATTTGTTTGGGAATGCTATTTGTCGTACATCCTGATTTTGTCATCGTTCCTATATCATTTATATTTGCCCAATGGCCCAACAACCCCATTTTTTCTATAATGGACCCCTTGTAGAAAACAGCATGGTATCATTAGACAGTGATACGGCAAAACATATCTGGCAGGTATTACGGATGCAACCAGGCGATAACGTGGTGCTTACAGATGGGAAAGGATACACGGCAGACAGCAGTATCCTCCTTGCTGAACGGCACCAGTGCAAGGCAGCTATCGGGAAAGTGACTTTTCATTCCAGGCAAGGTAGCCTTTTATATCTCGGCGTTTGTTTTACCAAAAATAACAACAGGAATGAATGGATTTTGGAGAAAGCAACAGAATTGGGAGTAAGTCACATTATACCTGTTACTGCCGCACGCTCTGAAAAGACGTATGTACGCGACGAGCGCTGGCACAAAATACTGCAATCGGCCATCTTGCAATCCAGGCAATATTATTTACCGGTACTTACGGAAATGACGCCATTGGCAGCTATCCTGGAAAAATATAAAGACATCGGGCAGAAAATAATTGCGCATTGTATAGACGATCATGATAAGCATCCTTTTTCCGAAACGTTAAAACCTTCGCCTGAAACCATTTTACTCATTGGCCCGGAAGGGGATTTTACCCGGAATGAAGTAAATTTGTGCATGGAGGATGGGTATAAACCTGTTTCGCTCGGTGCGCACCGGTTGCGTACCGAAACTGCTGCAATAGCTGCGGCGGCTTACTTTAACCTGGTATATAATGAGTAGCATAAGGAATATAATATCTGCGGTTGTTTTTATTTTTTTAAGCCTTAGCGTGGGGGCGCAAAACATGAAGCTGGGCTTATTGGTGTATAATGGCGGCGGGGACTGGTATGCCAACCCTACGTCGTTGAAAAACCTGGCTATCTTTTGCAATGAGCAACTGCATACCAACTTCGACCCCATAGAAGCGCATGTGGAAGTAGGCAGCCCCGACCTGTTTAATTATCCGTTTATACACATGACCGGGCATGGGCGCTGGGCGCTTAACGACGCAGAAGCGCAAAACCTGCGTAAATACCTGGAGGGCGGCGGTTTCCTGCATATAGATGATAACTACGGCCTTGACCCCTATGTGCGCCCTGCACTGAAAAAAGTTTTCCCGGAACTGGAACTGGTAGAGTTGCCGTTTAACTACCCGATCTATCACCAGAAATTTGATTTTCCCAATGGCCTGCCCAAGATACATGAGCATGACGGCGGCCCGCCAAAGGGATGGGGGCTGATCTATAAAGGGCGACTGGTTTGTTTCTACAGCTTTGATACGGACCTGGGCGATGGCTGGGAAGATTTTGATGTGCACCGCGACCCGCCGGAAAAACACCTGGCCGCATTGCAGATGGGCGCCAACCTCATCCAGTATGTGTTTATGTATAACCCGGTTACACCGTAGCTTCCTGATACCTTGAAAGTTTTTAAAGGAAAATTATTTTCTGAGATCACCGGCATACCACCGGTGCTGCAACCGGCTTATCTGCCTTCGTTGGATGGGTTGCGGGGTGTTTCTATCATTATTGTACTCATCTTTCATATACTCTTAGTATCCGGTTATGCGGCATTCAACGGTGGTTTTGGCGTGGAGATATTTTTTGTTATCAGCGGCTTTATTATTACCACTTTACTGCTGAAAGAGAAATTTAAGAAGCAAGATATTTCGCTCAGGAAGTTTTACATCAGGCGGTTCCTGAAGATCATCCCTGTCGCCTACCTTTATTTGCTGGTGATAACTCTGCTGAACTTTTATTACAAATACGTGAAGCCCACTGATATTCTTTCAGCGGCATTATTCATTAAGAATACCAACATCATACCTACGGGGCTGGAGAAAGTGACCGGCCATTTCTGGTCGTTATCTGTGGAGGAACAATTCTATTTGTTCTTCCCTTTTATTTTAAAGAAAAGTATAAGGGCCTATGTGATGGTCATTTTGTTGTTATTGACGATCATTCCCGGTTTGCTGTATTTTGATAACCGGAGCCAGGGTATATTCAGCGCTGAGGGGATGCACAATTTTGTTGACCTGTTCCGGTTTATCACACCGATACTGATTGGCTCGTTGTGCGCCATATTGGTATTTAAAGGAGTAATTGCAAAAAACATTTACCCAAAAACGCTGGTTACAAACCTGCTGGTGATGGGGCTGGCATATGTATTGTACCAGGATCCTGTATTCGGGTACTACAACTATTACCATACCTTTTTCAGTTCCGGCTTAGTGGCATTGCTGATCGTGAACAATATCAGTCATTCAAACGACCTGTTCTTTAAGTTCCTCAACTCAAAAGTATTGGTTACCATCGGGCTGGCGTCCTATTCCATATATGTATGGCAGCAGCTATTTTTGTTGCAAACTCCCTGGAGCCATGCTTTTAAATATTCCGGCTCTATATGGCTCAATCTTGTTGCGCTGCTTATTATTTCGTTTTGCTCCTATTATTTTGTGGAGCGGAAACTGGCAGTTTTCAAAAAGAGATTTAAGTAAAGGAAAAGGTCTTTGAGTTCTTAGGTGTCCCACACCTCAAAGGTGTGGGACACCTCCGTACCAGATAAGACTATCCCGTATGGAGTATATCAAAGACCGCAAAACTCTGCAAATCCAATGCTAAAATTTATTCCAAGCCAGTTCACGGCTCCATTTTTTTACTGCAATTTTATATATTTACCCAAATGAAGCGTAGCTGTTTGCTGAAAGTAATATTATTTTTGTGCCTGTTGGGGTGTAAAGCCCCCATAATGGCCCAGCCGACCGGTGAAAAACTGGAGCGGTTGATGGAATACTATGCAAGCAATTACAGTTTCAATGGTTCGGTGCTGGTGGCAAGAGGGGGAGACGTCTTATTGTCGAAAGGATATGGATACCGGGATGTGGAAAAGAAAATAAAGAATACCGATGAATCCATTTACCAGATCGGCTCCAATACCGAGCAGTTTACTGCAGAGCTTATCCTGCAGTTGGACAGTAAGGCCAAGCTGGGCTTAAACGACCCTATCTCGAAATATCTTCCCGGCTACCCGTATGGCGAGCAGATAACCATAAAAAACCTGCTCACCCATACGTCCGGCATTTATGATTATTCTAAGGACAACAGCCTCGCCGGTATGCCTGTGAGTATGGAAGCCCTGGTAGAAAGCTTTAAGAATAAACCATCTTCATTTGAGCCAGGTATGGGAGTAGAGTATTGCAATTCCAACTACATATTGCTGGGCTGCATCATAGAGAAAATAACCCACAGAAAGTATGAAGAGCAGATAAGGGCCAAGATTCTCAATACCTGCGGTATGTCTCATTCGGGGTTCGACTTTGCGAACCTGAAAGATGAAAACAAAACAACCGGCTATTTTTTTATTAACAAGGACAATTATAAAGCCGCGCCCGGCACCGATTCCAGCTACTCTTATGCAGCAGGCGCCATGTACAGCGACGTGGGCGACCTGTATAAATGGCATAATGCCCTGCATGGTTACCACTTATTGCCAAAGGACTGGCAAGATATAGCCTATGCCCCGGTGAAAAACCAATATGCCCTGGGCTGGACGGTAGAGCAGATAATGGGCCGCAAATTTGTGGAGCACAGCGGCGATATTGCCGGTTTTTCGAGCTATGAGATGAGGCAGGAACAGGACGATGTATTTATCATTCTGCTCGAAAACAATATGCAGCCCGGTACCAGCAACAGCGCCATAGCGAAAAATATAGTGAAGTGCCTGTACGATAAAAGCTACAAGGTTCCCGGCGAAAAGAAAGAGATGTTCCTGAGCCTGGAAACAATGAACAAGTATGTGGGCGAATACCAGTTTACGCCCGATGCTTCTTTAATTGTTTCACTCAACGGAACCGAACTTACCGCCGCCTCGCCCACCATAAAATCAATCCGTATGATAGCCGAAAACCGCACCCTTTTCAGGATAGAGGGCATGGACGACCAGGTGGAATTTGTAAAAGGCAAGGACGGTAAATTCAACAAAGTAATATTGTACCAGCAAGGGCAGAGGGTGACAGGGGTGAGGGTGAACTAAGGTAATGAATAAACATGGATAGCCCCGAAGGTGGCTGAATACATTAGCGATGGGTGCAGCCCATCGCTACTACCAGCAAGGGCAGAGGGTGACAGGGGTGAGGGTGAACTAAGGTAATGAATAAACATGGATAGCCCCGAAGGTGGCTGAATACATTAGCGATGGGTGCAGCCCATCGCTACTACCAGCAAGGGCAGAGGGTGACAGGGGTGAGGGTGAACTAAGGTAATGAATAAACATGGATAGCCCCGAAGGTGGCTGAATACATTAGCGATGGGTGCAGCCCATCGCTACTACCAGCAAGGGCAAAGGGTGACAGGGTGAGGGTGAAATGAAAAATATACTTATCTTTGGCGTAAGTAACGCAAACCGTTAGTATGATTATATCATTTGCCTCAAAAGAAACAGAAAAAATATGGAAAGGCGAAAGGATTGGCAAACTGCCAAACGAAATACAGGAAATAGGAAGGCGTAAACTTAGAATGCTGAATAACTCGCAAAATATAACTGACCTGAAAATACCACCTTCCAACAGGTTGGAAAAATTATCAGGAAAGTTTAAAGAATATTATTCCATACGGATCAACGATCAATGGCGAATAGTATTCAAGTGGGATAACGGCCATGCTGCTGAAGTACAAATTATAGATTACCACTAAAAACAAAGCTATGAACAAACTGAAAAATATACATCCGGGAGAAATTCTGAAAGAAGAGTTTTTAAATGAATTAAGTATATCCGCTTACCGGCTTGCTAAAGATACCGGTATTCCGCAGACAAGGATTTCTGAAATAATTAAAGGTGCAAGGAGGGTAACCGCTGATACGGCGCTCCGGCTATCAAAATATTTTGGGAATACACCGAAATTCTGGCTTGGGTTACAAGATGATTTTGATCTCGAAGAAGAGCATTTTGCAATAAAAAGCGAATTAAACCAGATAAAACATTATGCGGCAAATGCTGCGTGAGTTAATATAGTTTAGCCTCTCTGCTCGTATGACGAACCCACAAAATGCGGATTACATTTTTTGAAGCACGGTACGTTATGCGATAATGATACTTTTCAAAAGCACGATAGCTGCCATCATTGTTTATACGATGCTTGTCCGGGCCATAAACTTTTGGATTTGGGATTGCTTTGTTTACCGCATCTATAATATCACCGATAACTTTTGCTGCATTTTTAGGGGAATCAATACTGATATGGTCAAAAATCTGCCGCATATGCAACTGCGAACGTTTTGTCCATACGATTTTGTAATCTTCGCTTACCATTGTTTCACCTGCTTTATCATTTCCTCATGGGAGATATAGTCGCCATTCTCAAATTCAGCTTCCGCAAAATCAAGTTCTTTGTTGTATTGCTCAATGCTCATTTGCCCGGGTATTTCTTTTCTGAGGTTTAGAAATGATTTAATGACACTTAGCAGTGATTTCTTTTCCTCGTTGCCGAGTAAGGGTAAAAAATGCTGTATCTGCTTATCTAATACCTGTGCCATAGCTTATATTTTTTTACAAAATTAGGTAAAAATCAGATCATTGGTTTGCCTTTTATAATGCATTGCCCCTCCTTATTTTTGCTCCTCCGCGTTCCATATCAGTTGCTCTAATTGTTTGCGGGAGGTGATGATGCCGGCCGGTATTGAGTTTTATGTTACTCCTTTACATTTTTTTAGTATTTTTACATTGTCAAATCATCTTGTTTTAGAAAAATTACTCAAAGCTCACTGGGTAAAGGATAATACTGAAAACACACCGCCCAAAATGCATCATCTTGTATATCTTGCCAATAAAACCAAATTACTTTTTACAGAAGAAGAAACTAATTTTTTCAATTTAATAAATCAATTTCAATTAGAAGGCAGGTATCCTGATTACAAATTTGATTTGATTAAAAAATACAAAGCTCCAGAAACCAAAAACATTCTTAAACAAGTTGATATAATAAGGCTATGCTTACTCAAAAATCTGTGATAAAACAACTTACAAATCTGACTGCTGAAATAAAACAATCAGGGCTTCATCTGAAAAAAGTTGTATTGTATGGTTCTTATTCGAGGAACGAACAACATAAATGGAGTGATATTGATGTGGCTTTTGTGGCTGATGAATTTATTGGTATAGGATTTGAAGATGTAAAATTTTTTGTAAGGTCTCTGTCAAGAAGACCAGGCTTACCTATACAGCCACGCACCTACAATACAAAAGATTTCGATGTTGATAAAGACCCCTTTGTAGAAGAAATATTGAAGACAGGCATTGAGATAGTTTAAACTCCCCTTATTTTTTCTCTTCCGCGTTCCATATCAGTTGCTCTAATTGTTGGCGGGAGGTGATGATGCTTGCGCGGTATTGGGAAAATGATTCCCATTTATTATTTTCCGGATTCCATTTTTCGGGTAAAGCGGCCCAAAGAACTTCTTTATCTAAGCTGACGATAAAAACCTTAGTGTAGAAGCCGCTCATACAAGCAAACATTGACTGGTCTGGTAATTCCAAAACATTTCCCCCTGTTGGGAATTTGTAGTTCGCCGGTACATTATCAGGGAATTGTTCAATAGTGCATTTATATTCCCAGATTGTTTTCAGACTCTCGTTATCTGAAACAGGCTGCTGCATCATTACAATCTCAGGAGGGGTACCGGGATTGCATGTATTATTATCAAACAGGTACAGATACCCTTTCTCAGAAGATCTGCAGCTATGCTGCCCGCAAAAAAAATTATTCACACTTACAGGTATTGCTTGCTTGTTTACGTTACCATAGCTATTCATTACATAACCATCGGGGTATTTTATTTTAACTACCCGGTTGATTGCTTTGAAACTTATATAGATTGCCTGCTCTTTTTCATCAAAATAAAATGCGTTTTCGTGAAAATCACCAGGGTTATTATTTCCTTTTACATTTCCCATTTTCCCCAGGTTAACTATCTTTCTATAGTATTCAAGATCTGCCCCGGTAAAATACGAAGAAGATTTCCATGACCATACTATGTTTCCATTTTGGTCATATTCTATTATCGTCCCAAAGGCTGTTTTCTGGGATGTATTAGTCGTATCTGAACCTGTTTGTTTATCTGCCTCCGGCAAGCTACTGTTATTTTTTGAAGACGGTAATTCAGGGTGCCATAGTTTTGATTCAGTACCTAAAACCATGTAATGACCATTATCCAGCCGCGTGAAATCATGATTATAATGTTCCGTACTATCTCCGCTTACAACGCCATTGTCTGGCGCCTTCCACAGCACATCGCCATTGTAGTTTACTTCAAATGCTTCAGAATTATTGATAAAAGTAATTGTACCCTGAGGCGAAAGTTTTAAATCGAACAAGTAGGGAGATGTTCCGCTTTTTATACCTGGAAGATACCAGACAGGAAAGCCCTTCATATCATAAAGCGCCTTGCTCCCATCTAAAAATACATAAGCGTCTTTGTATTTCTTTGCTTTATTTATAATTCTGAAACGAAACTTGTTTGTGTCAACTTCAGGTATAATGGCGGTACTGAAATGGTGCAGTTCGCTTTTTATTGTTGATTGTGCATTTTTATAAACAACACGCCATGTATATGCTATGTCGAATGACGGGACTTCTTCAATTTGTTTGTTTGTTTTGATTTCAGAGGACAGGATGATATTTTCTTTAAAGGAGTCTTCTGTATTGTAATGCCCGGTTGCAATTTCAATTTTATATTCACCGGTTTGTGGCATAGCAGGGAACGAAAAGCCTATCAGCCTGTAATTCAATATGGAATTTTCTTTTGGCAGTATTTGAGCTTTTGCCTGGGAAGCAGTCCAAAATAAAAGCAACATACAAATTAAATGTCTATTCATAAATCATTTTCTCATTGACAAAATAATACTTTTCGCGTCCTACCTTTTGCTTTCTGCATTCCATATTAATTGTTCCAGTTGTTTGCGGTTTGTGATAATACTGGCCCTGTATAAATTAACTGATCCCCATTTTTTATTATCCTGGTCCCATTTTTCAGCTACCGCACTCCATAATATTTTCTTAGCGGGATTAACAATAAAGACGTTATTGCTTGGGAAAGCCATGGAAACAAAAAACGATTTGTCGGGCAATTCCAGTACATTTCCACCCGAAGGAAATGTACTTGCAATATTACTATCAATAACGCATTTGTATTCCCATATTTTTTCCAAAGAATCATTTTTTGCAGAAGGTTCTTTCATCATTAAAATAGTTGGTGTTGTGCCTTTAATGCAACTATTGTTGCTGTAAAGGTATAAATAACCATCCTTTGAACACCTGCAACTGTGTTGCCCGCAAAACAGGCTGTTTATATTAGTGTTTGTGTTAGCAATCGCGCCATTATATATATTCATTAAGTACCCATCTGGGTATTTGATTTTAATTATACTGCTAATGTTTTTACAGCTTAAATAGATACAACTTGTTTCTTCATTAAAAAAAAATGAATTTTCGTGCGGATTGATTTGCTGGCCGCCTCTTTCAGTCTTTTGGTATAGAATACCTGATCCATTAAGAGTATTGGAACATTTCCAGGACCATAAAGCATGTCCTTGCGTATCGTATTCTATTATCGTTGACATTGCTCCCTGCCTGTATTTTGAATTGAAGTCCGCATCCGCAGGGTTTATATTGTCCTTTGGCACAATGATCAGGCTGGTATCCTGTTCCGCAGGCAGTTTCCAGAACACCGTTTCCTGCCCTAATATCATGTAGTGGCCATTATTAAGCCTCGTAAATTCATGATGGTAGTGTTCGGCGCTATCCCCGCTTACTATACCGTTTTTGGGTGTTTTCCATAAAACAGCGCCATTATAATTAATCTCGTAACCGGCAAGATCATCAATAACAAAAGTTATAGTGCCGAAAGGGGTGATTTTTAAGTCTCTTACTGCAACCCTGTCAAAATTTATATCTTCAATTCCAGGCAAGTACCAGACCGGGTTTCCATTCATGTCATACAGTGCCCTGTCCGGGTCTGTGAAAACAAATGCGTCTTTATATTTTTCCGCTTTCTTTAAAATTCTAAAACGGTTAAGATTTCTATCAACTTCCGGCACCATCCCTGTGCTGAAATGATAAAACCCGCTTTTTTTTATCACCTTGCCTGCCGTTTTATATATCATATGCCAGGTGTACATACAGCCAAAAGAGGGGACCTCGGCAATTATTTTGTTAGTTGTGCTAAAGGGAGACAGGATAATATTTTTTTTAAACGAGTCTTCTGTATTATAATTACCCAAAGCGATCTCAATGGAATATCTACTCACTTGCTGTTCTGGTGGGAAAGTAAATCCTATGATCCTGTAGTTGAGGTTACTGCCTTCTACCGGTAGTATTTGCGACCAAAGCCGGGGAAATATTAAAAAGGGAAAAAACAGCGTGATTAATCTTTTGTTCATGAAAAACATTGGTTAAGTAACAGGTAAATATAGGTCAAAAACCCTTACTTCATTTATTGTTATTATCATTTCAGGATTATTCCCTTTAAACTAAATGACATTTATTTTAAAAAAAGGTTAAGAAATTATTTCTTTTTAAAAAAACTTTCTTAATTTGGCAAGGTATTAACTACCGGATGATAAAAATTCCGGTCAGAAATGCTTGTTTTTATTTTAATGAAGATTAAACAATAGACTAACAATATTTTATCAACTTTTTTCTTTAAAAATTCCGGTTTATGAAAAAAATCTATTTTGGACTTATCCTTATTTTCCTGGTTTGCCTTACCAGGAACTCTTTTGCTCAAACTACAACTTACAATTACGCCTCTACAGGGTATAGTTATACTGTTCCTGCAAGTGTAACTCAGGTTACTGTTGATATGGCCGGAGGGCAGGGTGGGCAGTCCTATTATACCAATACAGCCGGTTATGGAGGCCGTGTACAGTGTTATTTGAACGTGACTCCGGGCGAGGTTTTACTCGTTTTTGTGGCGTCAGCAGGTCATAACGAAACAGGGAGTGGGACAGCCGTTTGCCCCGGTAATGGTAGCGGATACATAGGTGGGCCATCTACATCAACCTCAGGGGCTGGGGGCGGATGCAGTGAGATACAAGTTCCTCCGTATGGTGCATCTTACCGGACAATAGTAGCTGGCGGCGGCGGCGGCGGCGGTTATGATTGTACGAATGATAAAGGAGGCGCAGGTGGTGGCACCACCGGAGGAAGCGGGCTTGCCTGCGGTATTTTTAATAGCTGCTACAGTCCTACAGGTGGTACCCAGACTTCAGGCGGCCTGGCTCCTGGTTGTGTTTCCGGGAATCCTACTTATATGGGTTCGTTTGGTAATGGCGGCGCAGGTACAGGTGGTGTCGATTGGGCCGGTGGTGGTGGTGCCGGTTGGTATGGTGGTGGTGGCGCATATAGCGACGGCGGCGGCGGCGGTGGTGGTTCTTCTTATACAAATCCAGCCCTTGTTCCGGCAACTTCTGTAATTCATACCCCAGGCTATAATGGTACAACTAATGGTCCTTCAAGTGCTTCAAATAATGGGTATGTAAAGATAACTGCACCTTGTACCCCACCAACAGGTGGAACGATAGTTGGCAATGCGCCGGTATGTTCAGGCGGTACATTATCGCTTACCGATCCTACTGGTACAACCGGAGGTACCTGGAGCAGCAGCAGCGCTACCGTGGCATCAATAGGTGCTACCACCGGCACTGTAACAGGAGTTTCTACTACTGGCGGTACTGCTACAATTACTTATACCGGGTCAGCTTGCGGAACAACTGCAACTACAACTGTCGTGGTTACTGTAAATGCTATACCAACTATTTCCGGCGGTACTACAGGGTTCTGCCCCGGCGCAACTACTACGCTTTCCGCTTCTGCATCCGGCGGTGCATGGAGTACTACCAGTTCTTTGGCTACTGTTGTTGGTACTACCGGTGTTGTAACCGGCGTCAGCGCGGGTAACCCGGTAATTTCTTATACAGCGTCAGGAACAGGATGTACTCCTGCTACTAAAACGGTAACAGTTAATGCCGGGCCTGCTGCAATATCACCTTCATCAGCTACAATTTGCCCTGGTATAACGGCCAACTTAACTGATGGTACTACGGGGGGGACTTGGAGCAGCAGTTCGTCAGCAGCAACTGTTAATTCATCAGGTATTGTTACCGCTGTTTCGGGTGGTACTGCTACAATTAGTTATACTTCAACAACAACAGGTTGTGCAGCAACTGCCGTGGTAAGTGTTGTTCCGGTAACGCCTATCCTTGGTATCGCCAGTATGTGCAGTGGTAATACAGCTACCTTATCTGATGCGACTACCGGAGGTACCTGGAGCAGTACAAATACTGCCGTTGCCACTATTGGCAGCACGGGCATAGTAACCGGTGTATCCAATGGTTCCACAACTATATCATACGCTCTCGGTTCTACAGGCTGTGCAGCCGTTCTTCCTTTCAATATTACCACTACGCCATCAGCTACTTTTTCACCAATGCTTCCTGGGGCGGCCGCTTTCTGCGCGGGTGGCACGGGGGTTTCCATTGGTATGAGCAGTTCGCAGTCAGGGGTTAGTTACCAGGTAATGAACGGAACAACGCCGGTTAATGCAGCCGTTACATCTTTTGGCTTCGGCTTTACCTTTCCTTTTTCCTTAGCGCCGTCCACCACCACCACTTACACAATTGTCGGTAACTATGGCAGCGCCTGCGCAACCACTATGCCCGGTTCGGTAACGGTAACGGTTAATCCGCTGCCAACTGTAGGTACTGTTGGCGGCGGCGGCTCTTATTGCGCCGGCGGTACAGGAGTGCATGTTACCTTGAGTGCATCTACTATAGGTGTTAATTACCAGTTGTTTGCCAACAGCGCGCCTGTGGGTTCTGTAACTCCGGGTACGGGCGTGGGCCTTGATTTTGGTTTACAAACCACTACAGGCGTTTATACAGTAACCGCGCTCAATGCCACCACCGGCTGCTTCAATAATATGGCGGGCAGCGTAACGGTAACTACCAATCCGTTGCCAGCTACTACGGGTACGTTTACCAACACTGGTGTTGGCGGCGGTTATTGCACCGGTGGCAGCGGCGTGGCTATAGGCCTTAGCGGCACCACCAGCGGTATCAGTTACCAATTATACCTCAGCGGTTCTGCCATAGGGTCGCCGGTTACAGGTAGCGGCGGTACTATCAGTTTCGGCAGCGCGTTCACCAGCGCCGGTAGCTTTACTATAATTGCGACAAATCCATCAACAGGTTGCAGCAGCACACTTTTAACCACTACTTCCGTAACGGTTAATCCGTTGCCAACTATATATACCGTAACCGGCGGCGGCAATTATTGCACCGGTGGCACGGGCGTTCATATTGGTTTGAGTTCATCGGCTGTTGGTATCAACTACACCTTGGTACTTGGCGCAAGCACCGTATCCGGTACTGTATCCGGTACCAGCGCCGCGCTCGACTTTGGCCTGAAAACATCTGCCGGCTCTTATACCATTACCGCTGCTAATCCTACTACCGGCTGCTCTGTGAGTATGTTTGGCAGCGCAGACATAATCATTAATCCATTGCCCACTCCGTTCACGGTAACCAGTACCGCAACCAGTTATTGCGCGGGCGGCGCGGGCGTCCATGTCGGGTTAAGCGGGTCAAGTACAGGCACAACTTATTATTTGCTCAACGGGGCTACTACAATAGGCTCGGCAATAGGTACCAGCGGTGCGCTCGATTTCGGGCTTCAGACAATGGCGGGTATTTACCAGGTAACAGCAACAAACACAACAACGGGTTGCGTAGGCCCGATGACAAGCAGCGTGAATGTGGTGATCAATCCTTTACCGGTCTCTACTTATTCTGTAACAGGTACAGGCGCTTATTGCAATACGGCTACGGCTACTGGCCTCCCTGTTGGTTTGAGCGGTTCACAAACAGGTACCAGCTACCAGCTATTCAGCGCAGGCGCAACAGTTGGCGCCCCGGTAACCGGTGGCGGGTCAACAGTCACCTTTGGTTCAAAAACAGCGGGCGCATATACAGTAGTAGCAACAGTTACCGCTACGGGCTGCACCAGCAATATGACGGGCAGCGCGGCGATAACCGCAAACCCGATACCAACATCATACACAATTACCGGCGGCGGAGGATATTGCAGCGGCACTACCGGCGTTCATATTGGGTTGGCTGCCACAGACGTAGGTATCAATTACCAGTTGTTTAATGGCGCTGCGCTTGGTTCCCCGGTTTCAGGGATAGGCGGCGCTATTGATTTCGGTTTATTCACAGCTACCGGCACATATACAATTGTGGGAACCAGCGTTGCCAATTCATGTACCAACGCTATGGGCACTGGCGTGGTGGTTTCTATTAACCCATTGCCGGCGCTTCATATCTTAACCGGAGGCGGCAACTATTGCTCCGGTACCGGCGGCGTCTCCGTTGGGCTTGACTCTTCGGTTACCGGCTTCAACTACCAGCTATTCAATGGCGCTACAGCAGCGAGTTCATTATTACCGGGAACGACAGGGTCTCCAATCAGTTTCGGGACTGTACCGGCGGGTGTTTACACTGCTACAGCAACAAATGCAGTTACGGGTTGCAGCCGCACCATGACGGGCAGCGCAACAGTTACCAGCGTTGCATTACCAACCTCATTTACGGTTACCGGCACTAATCATTATTGCGCAGGCAGCGGTTTACCTGTAGGCCTTTCTGGTTCTTTCCCTACGGTAAAATACCAATTATATAACAGTGGTGGAACAGTAGGCGCACCAATACGTGGTACAGGCTCCGCTCTTAGCTTTGGCGTACAAACTGTATCCGACATTTATACAGTTGTTGGCAAGGATACCGCTACTTTATGCAGCAGCAACATGGCCGGCAGCGCTGTCTTAACTGCCGACTCTGTGCCAACCATGTATGTAATAACCGGGGGCGGCGCTTATTGCGCAGGCGGCACGGGTGTTCCGGTCGGGTTAATGAGTTCGTCTTCCGGTATCAATTATCAATTGTACAATAGCGGCACAGCTGTAGGTTTGCTAATGCCAGGTACAGGTTCCGCGCTTAATTTTGGTTTACAAACTGCCCCGGGTACTTATACTATTATGGGTACAAATGCAAGTACGCCTACCCATTGTACCAGTACAATGACCGGTACTGCGCCGGTTGTTGCCAGTACAACGCCCACGACACATCATGTTACCGGTGGCGGAAACTATTGCCCCGGTACGGCAGGCGCAGTTGTTGGCCTCGACGGGTCTAACAGCAGCACATCCTACCAGTTATACGTTGGCGGCATTGCTACAGGCCCGCTTGTTACAGGCTCAGGTACTTCTATTACATTTGGCCCGCAGCCAACGCTTGGCGTTTATACTGTAGTTGCCAACAATGGTTGTACCGGCGCTATGACCGGAAGCGTAACCGTTGGCAATTACACTTTACCATCCAGTTTTTCAGTAACCGGCGGCGGCGACTATTGCCCGTCCGGTACGGGAGTGCATGTTGGCCTGGCTAATTCCGTTGTAGGCGTTACCTATCGTGTGTATGCAGGCGGTACCGGTGGAACGACAATGGCAGGTACCGGCTATCCTATTGATTTCGGTTTACAGACAACAGCAGGCTCCTATATAGTTGTAGCAACAAGCCCGGCAACTGCGGGTGGTTGCATACTCACTATGAGCGGCAGCGCTACGGTTGGTATCAGCGCGTTACCAAATACGCATATGGTTACCGGTGGCGGTAATTACTGTCCCGGTGGTTCAGGCGTTCATATCGGCCTTAACGGTTCAGATGCAGGAACAAACTATCAATTACAAAATGGCGGAACAATTACAGGCCCCACAATGGCAGGTACAGGTTCAGCCCTTGACTTTGGATTGGAAACAGCCGCAGGCACTTATACAATTATTGCAACAAGCACGGCTACAGGCTGTAGCAATACTATGAGCGGCAGCGTACCGGTGGCTATCAGCGCATTACCAACTGCATATACAGTAACCGGCGGTGGTAACTATTGTGTTGGCGGTACGGGTAGCGACGTCTCATTGAGCGGATCACATGCTGGGGTTAATTACCAATTATACAACGGTACCGCAATGGTAGGCGGCCCGATGGCCGGCACCGGGTCTGCTATTGATTTCGGGTTGCAGGCTGCTGTGGGTACTTATATGGTTATTGCCACCACTTCATCTTCTTCCTGTTCCGGTAATATGACCGGGGCTGTTACCATTGGCGTTAACCCTGCCCCTCCCGCATACCCTGTAACCGGCGGCGGTAACTTCTGCGCGGGCGGCAGTGGCAGCGATGTTTCTTTAAGCGCTTCAAATTCCGGTTATATGTACCAGTTATTAAACAGCGGGGCGCCTGCAGGCAGCCCGATGACCGGTACCGGCTTTGGCCTTGACTTTGGTATGCAGACTTCCGCCGGTTCTTATACGGTGGTTGCCACTAACCCTGTTACCGGCTGTACGGGTAACATGGCCGGTTCTGCTATGGTTACCGTTACTCCCGCGCCAATTGTTTATACAGTGGCAGGGCTTGGCAGTAATTATTGCGCTGGCGGCCCTGGGATTGATGTTACTATGAGCGGGTCAGAATTGGGAACGAGCTACCAGTTGTATAATGGAGGCGCTGCTATGGGCAGCCCGGTAATGGGTACCGGTTCCGCTGTTGATTTCGGCGACCTTACCGGTGGAGGCACCTATACAGTATCAGCCGTAAATACAACAACAGGTTGTTCGAGCAATATGGGCGGCAGCGCAGTAATTATGGTCAGCCCGTTACCGCCTGCATATACAGTTACAGGCGGTGGCAGCTATTGTAATGGCGGCGCCGGGGTTCATATCGGCCTTGCAGGTTCTAATGCCGGGGTGACTTACCAGTTATTCAGCAGTGGCGCTCCTGTTGGCGCTCCTGTTACGGGTTCAGGCGCGGCTTTCAATTTCGCGTCCGTTACAGATCCCGGTTCTTATACTGTAATAGCTACAAATATATCTTCTGCATGTACCAATAATATGTCTGGCGTGGCCAATGTAATAGTTGATCCGTTGCCGGCGACATTTACGGTAACAGGCAGTGGCAGTTATTGCAACGGAGGTACAGGTCTTCCTATAGGGCTTAATGGTTCTACGCCTGGGGTTAATTACCAGGTTTATATGTCCGGTTCACCGGTTGGCAGCGCTATGGCAGGCACAGGATTCAGTTTAAATTTCGGACTGGAAACTGTTGCGGGTACTTATTCAGTTATAGCCACTAATTCCTCAACCACTTGCAGCAGCCATATGGCAGGCAGCGCGGCAATTATTGTTAACCCGGCGCCTAATCCATTTGCTGTAACCGGCGGCGGTAACTATTGCATGGGTGGCGCAGGCGTTCATGTAGGGATTTCAGGGTCTAATACAGGAGTATCTTATCAATTGTTCAATAGTGGTTCCACTGCAAGCAGTTCTGTTCCGGGTACAGGCTCCGGCCTTGACTTTGGTTTACAAACTGCCGGAGGCACTTATACGGTAGTTGCTACAAACAGTGTTACAGGTTGCTCGGGTAATATGCCGGGTGGGGTAATAGTTGTACTTAATGCGTTACCAAATGTATATACCGTGATAGGCGGAGGCAATTATTGCGCCGGTGGCGCCGGTGTTCATGTTGGTTTGAATCATTCTTCGGCAGGTATCAGCTACCAGTTATATAACGGGGTAACGCTAACCGGAACGCCTGTAATAGGCTCTGGCGGCCCGCTTGACTTTGGCCCGCAAACAGCGGCTGGTACTTATAGGGTGATCGCATCAGACCCCACGTCCGGTTGTTCACAAAATATGTCGGGGACGGCTACCGTTTCTGAAAATGCGTTAGTCACTCCTGTTGTTACTATTTCCACAGGCGCAGGCGATACGGTATGCGCGGGTACTACGGTCACATTTACGGCTATGGCTACCAACGGCGGAACTCCAACGTTCCAGTGGTCTGTAAACGGTTCAGTTACAGGCTCATCAGGCAATACGTTCAGCTACTTACCTGCCAATGGAGATGTGGTGACCGTAATCATGTCGAGTTCGGCTACGTGCGCTACGCCTGCTTCGGTGAGCAGCTATATTACCTTAACGGTAAATACAACTGAAATGCCAACAATTTCCATTTATGCAAGTCCGGGCAATGTTGTTTGCCAGGGTACTAATGTGGACTTTACCGCAACATCAACTTATGGCGGGGCAAGCCCAACTTACTCATGGATAGTAAATAGCGCAAACATGGGGTCTGGGACTGGATTTAACTATATTCCGATGAACGGCGATATTGTTTATTGTACTATGGGCAGCGATTACAGGTGCCGTCTCAGCGATTTGGTGACCAGCAATTATTACCATATGGAAGTTGATCCGTCCATTTCACCTGCCGTAACTGTTACGGCCAATCCCGGAGCGAATATCTATACCGGTGAGAACGTTACCTTTACAGCGACAGTTACAAACGGCGGAACTAACCCGACCTACCAGTGGTATGTAAACGGTAACCCGGTAATGGGAGCTGATATGCCAACATTCAGCGCAAATAATCTCTCCGATGGGGATGTGGTGGAATGCCTGGTGACAAGCAGCGGCGGATGCGCGGGACTGCAAGGAAACAATATGATCACCATGCACGTAACCAGCAATGTAGGCGTTAAACAGGTTGCATCGGTAAGCGGAGATGTGCAGTTAGTGCCAAATCCAAACAAGGGCGTCTTTACCGTTAAGGGTACATTGGGAACCACCGCAGACCAGGAAGTGACCCTGGAAGTTACCGACCTGCTTGGCCAGGTTATTTATACCGGCAAGGTACAGGTGCATAACGGCGAGATCAATGAAAAAATACAACTCGGTAATTCAGTTGCAAACGGTATGTATATTCTGAACCTCAGTTCTGCAACCGAAAATAAAGTGTTCCACATGGTGATTGAGCAATAATCAGCAATGGGATAAAAATCTGCTAAGTAGCCTCATTTGAAAAGAATGAGGCTACTTTTTTTTATATGGAAGGCTGTGCGATAAATGCGTACTCTTCTCAGTTGCCCCGGCCTTTAGGTCGGGGTTTAAATAAGAAACATGATGGCTTTAGCCAAAATTTGCTCGTGTAGGGTATTTCTCATGTTGTGTATTTCGGCTAAAGCCAACCTATTATTTATCATTCCCCGACCTGAAGGCCGGGGCAATTATATCGTTGTTTTAGCGCTATTCGTCCTGATAGCTGGAGCATAGATTAGTACGATATTTCAAAAAATATTAGCTAAATTTGAACTTGTAAGTTTTAAAATACCCGCAATGGGTTGGGATCATGTCTAAAAATCTTAGTGAATTATCGGGCCGCAAGGGGCTAAGGGAAAACCTGTTTGAAGAACTTGGCATTGCAGCCACGCAAACCGGGGCTGTATCGAAGGAAAGCGCGGAAGAGTTAGCCCAGAAATTCCTTTTTGGCAAGGCAAATGTATATGGAACGGCTACGTTCTACGATTTCCTGAGGCCGGAGAACAAGGGCAAGAAAGTGTATGTATGTAATGGTAGTTCCTGCCTTACAGCAGGCACACAGGACAAGTTGAAGGATAAATTAGGCAAAGAATTTAAAGCAGAAGAAATAGGCGAAATGTGCTGCCTCGGCAGATGCCATGAGAACAGTTCCTTTTTTTATAACGGCCACAATTATTCCGGCAGCGACATTGACAACATTGCAGCTATAAAAGAAGGTAAGCCGCAACCCATTGATAAATACAATATAGCTCACTACGGCACACCAGTGCTTACCTGCGATTTTCCGGGGATTGATGCGTTCTATCAAACGCTGAATAAAGCGCTCAACTTATCGCCCGACCAATTGCTGGCTGAATTAAAGACATCGGGCCTGCGGGGGCGGGGTGGCGCGGGCTTTCCTATAGGTTTTAAATTGGAATCGTGCAAGAATACGCCGGGCGCTATTAAGTTCATTGTTTGCAATGCCGATGAAGGCGACCCAGGCGCATATAGCGACAGGTACCTGCTGGAACAGCGGCCACATGCGGTATTGCTGGGGATGATAATTGCAGGCTATGTTGCAGGCGCTAATACAGGAGTGGTGTACATAAGAGGTGAGTACCCCGAAGCGATAGAGATAACCGAACAGGCGATAAAGGATATTCGCGAAAAAGGATTTATCGGGGAAAATATCCTGGGTTCCGGGTTCTCTTATGATTTCAAACTGATAAAGGCGCAGGGAGCTTATATATGCGGGGAGGAGACTGCTCTGCTGTCGTCCATTGAGGGGCAGCGGCCAGAGGTGCGTGTGCGCCCGCCATACCCTACACAGCATGGGTTGTTTAATAAACCGACCGTTGTAAATAATGTGGAAACACTGGCCTGCATTCCCTGGGTAGTGGAGCATGGCGGCGCGGCGTTTGCTGCCGTAGGCAAGGGTAAATCAACGGGTACCAAACTGGTGTCGTTAGATGGGTTCTTTAACAAGCCGGGCATTTATGAAGTGGATATGGGTACGCCGCTTTCGGTTGTGGTGAACGACCTGGGCGGTGGTTTCAGAACTGCTATAAAAGCCATGCACATAGGCGGGCCATTGGGCGGCCTTGTGCCGGTGGATAAGATAGACGCGCTTACCGTTGACTTTGAATCATTTGCCCAAAACGGCTTCCTGCTGGGCCATGCTTCGGTGGTTTGTTTGCCTGCCGATTTCCCGGTCATAAAATACATAGAGCATCTGTTCCAGTTTACCGCGCACGAAAGCTGCGGCAAGTGTTTCCCCTGCCGTCTCGGTTCCACCCGTGGCTATGAAATGGTACACAAGGCGCTGACCTCTGATTATAAAATGGACAAAGAACTATTCACCGACCTGATAACTACCATGGAGATAGGCTCCCTGTGCGCCCTCGGCGGTGGCCTGCCATTGCCCATGCGCAATGCGCTGAAATATTTTGAAGGGGAGCTTGGAGGGTATTTTGAGGGGTAGGGGAGAACTAAAAACCTGTTATCGTTATGGATATAAAGAAAAACAAGAAAACAGATAAATACGCTGATTACCGGTATAAGATTGTAACACCGGAAGAATTGCGCGAGGCTAAATATCTTGTTAGCATAGGGCTTTTCAAAAGCATGGAGCATTATATTGAGTGTACAACTCAGGCCGAGATAAGGATTATGAAGCGTGAGGATGCAAAGAAAAAGAAACGTGCCGATGCAAGGAAAAAGAAACGTGATGAGATGAAAAGAGATAAGGCAGCATAGTGTTGCACTTGCAAGTGAGTTGTATAACGCCGAACTGCTTTTTGTTTTTTAGCACAACTACCGACAACATGGGAACAAAACAAGTTCGCTTTTTCCTATCCTGCTTCATAGTGCTTTTTTGCTTTTTGAAATGTAATAGTATCGGGAATAAAAAACCTACTATGCCTTCTGCTAAATTTTATAAACAAGGCAGATTTTTAGTAAAAGAAACTTATGATAGTACCGGGAAGATTGAAACAAAACAATATTTCAATAAGGATACTACTCCAGATGGCGCATACACAGAATATTTTGACAACGGCATTATAGCTAAATGGATATGGTTTATCCCAAAATATAAAAATCCAGTTGGTGGAGTTTACTATTATGATAATGGGGTTTTTGATACCTTCAAAGGAAGGCCATTTTTAGGCACAGGAAATGATTCAAATAATGAGCCGGTAATTAAATTGATAAATCCTCCGCAAGTGAAATTTAGAATGGGGTACAAAGATATTTTCAATAATAAAGTCGTTAATGAAATTTATTATGACCCAATACTAACAGATTCAATTAGTTGGGTGCCTTTAGATGAATATAAACTTACAAAAGGACATAAATACAGAATTTATTTTTATATTCTGGACACTCTTAATAAAATATTTTTATTCCAAGATTCTATAAACTTAAAAGAGCATTAGTTTTTCAATCTAATATCAAGACTTCCTCCTCCAAAATGCCCACAACACATAACAATTTCCTGCATTAACAAATATTTTTTTCAAAAAACCCAAGATTTACCCCCAAATATTCGTCTATTATAGTGGAGGGTTTTGTGAAAATAAAAAAGGCGCCTTTTTTGATACATATTCTCCCACTAAATACCCATTAGATAATACAACCCCGGTGTGATGACGCACTACGGAACGATGACGAAATAACTTCCGCAACCTGACTTGTTCTTTTCCATTTTTTCTTCGTTGAAAAATCTTTAAATAGTTTACTATTCGCAGCTTTTTCGCCTTGAAAAAAAGAAAAATAACTGCGCCAACTTACGGAACTTATTTATCAACGTTCCTACTAAAAATTGACGATATGAAAAACATTTAGTAATTTACTTTTATTAACGGCCTCTTACTTTTTTGTTTTTGGCCTTTTACTGTCCAATTAGCATTATGCCCGCATATTCTGAAGAAGAAATAATAGCAGGGTGCCGGAAAAAAAGCCGGGCAATACAGGAGCATCTGTACAGGGCGTACTATAGTACGTTTTTAAAGGTATGCGCCCGTTATGCTAAAAATATGCAGGATGCTGAACAATTACTTAATGATGGTTTCCTCAAAATATTTACACAGGTAGAATATTTTAAAAGTACCGGTTCTTTCACCGGGTGGATGCAGCGGATAATGATAAACACCTCCCTTGATTATTTAAGGGGCAGCGCACTCAGGGAAGATACGGCAATGCACGCAAACTGCATTCCAATTGAAGAAAGCAACATAGCCATAAGCGATGAAACGATTGAAAATATGGAGTTCCGCGACCTGGTGAAAATAATACAGTTGCTGCCGGCAACTACCCGTACCGTTTTTAACCTGTATGTTTTTGATGGTTACACCCATAAAGAAATATCAGAACAGTTAGCAATAAGCGAAGGGACGTCTCACTGGCATGTACACCAGGCGAGGTTGTCTCTGCAAAAAAAAATAATAAAAAGTGAACATCAAAAAGTGACGTATGAAGCCAAGAGAATTTGACGAACTGATCAGGCAAAAATTTGATCAGAACGACTTCGAGTACGACTCCCGCAACTGGGAGCGGCTCGCAGACCAGTTGGACGGACGTGCTAAAAAACACAGCATGATGATGTGGTGGCTGATGCCGCTCGCCGGGGTAGCCGCCTCCGTAGCCCTTGCTATGGGCGTGCCATCCCTGTTGCGGAATACAGGCGCAGCGCCCAAAAACGCAAATACCGAAATGGTGCAGGCGCACAAATACCAACAGGTACGCTCCGTACAAAGCGTGCCTGTAATGGAAAATGAAGTTGCGGGCGTTGCTATTGTTCATAGTAACCAGGTGGCAAAGGCTGGCAGCAAACCCGAAAGCAATAAAGTAACAAACACCATTGAAACGTTCAGCATTAATATTGACAATGCTATCAGCAATACGAGGGTAGCACAAAAAATAAACATTAATCTCCTGGCAAGCCCTGATGCTATTGCAGTAAAAGACAAAAAGAATACTAACCCTGTAAACGAAGGCTACCATACTTTTAAACCGGAAGCAGAAGAAAACAGTAAACCTGCGAAGGTCTCCATAATTTTATCAGGCGGCGTTAACCACGGCAACCAGAACAGCGGTTATATGGCTGGCGCCACCATAAGGAGGATGCTGAATGATAAAGTGTATATAGAAAGCGATGTAGCCTTTGCCAGCAGCACTAACACCCAATCAACTGAATACTTAGCCTCATCGGGTTCTGTGGGTGGCAATCCGTCTGGCCTTGCCGCTCGGCCCGGAGCGGCTGCGAGAACCACATCAGTGGAGAGCAGTAAACCCTCAACTCCCATAGTTCCTTCTTCGGGAACTGTGGAAGAAGCCAACCAGAGCTACAATCTTTATTACGCACAGGTAACGCCATCATTAGGTTACCAGATCATAAAAAGGATGTCAGTAGGCGTAGGCCCCGACTTCCAGCAAATGCTGGTGGATAACAGGCCGGCGCTCTCTACGGTTGACCGGAACAATATAGAAGTGGCTCCTACGTTCGATATTGGCTTGATGGGCAAAACGGAATACGCGCTTACTAAAAAAGTGAAAGCTGCTGTTTGTTACCGCAAGGGCATAAACAATGTACTCACCCCAATGGATAAATACATAGACAGGGACTATCTCCAGTTCCAGGTGAAATGCACGATATTCAATAAGTGAGCAATTACAATACTATCGCGTGGTTTTACGACCGTCTTGCAAGTTTTATCTTTGGTAAAACATTGATAAACACGCAACTGTTCCTGGTAAATGCTATTCCTCCGGCTTCGCGCATACTTATTGTTGGGGGTGGCACGGGCTGGATACTGGAAGAAATTGCCGCGCTGCATCCCGTTGGGTTATCTGTTACTTACATAGACTCTTCAAGCAAAATGATCGCTCTTGCGAAGAAAAGAAAATGTGGAGCAAACCAGGTAACTTTCATTACCGGCACTATTGAGGCAGTAAAACTGACCGGCCCATTCGATATTATCCTTACTCCCTTTCTTTTCGATAACTTTACGAATAAAACCCTGCAAAAAATATTCGCCGGTATTAATGCTCATTTAAAACCTAAAGGGTTGTGGCTTTACTGCGATTTTCACAACACAGAAGTATTCTGGCAAAAGTTTCTTTTAAAAATTATGTACTTGTTTTTCAGGCTGTTTTGCGGAATAGAAGCAACGCGCCTGCCTGATGCAGATGCTTGTTTTGCTGCAAATCATTTTAAAATTGCAAAACAAAAGACTTTTATGAACGGGTTTTTAAGAGCCTGCATTTATGAGAAGGTATAATGGGTTATATGCAATTGCACTTTTAGCCTAAATTTCAATTTTAGTTGCCCCGACCTTCAGGTCGGGGGTTAAATAAAAAGCTCGTTGGCTTTAGCCAAAATTTTCTCATGTTGGGTATTGCTCCTGTTGTGTATTTCGGCTAAAGCCACCTATTATTTATCATTCCCCGACCTAAAGGTCGGGGCTATTGAGTGAAAAAGTGTAATTTGTCATTTACCGGGTATAATACTGTGCGTCTTTATTATTAACTTGCTTCGCATGAAAACAGTCGTTTCCTTCATCCTCTTATTTGCATTACCCGTCTATATGTTTGCCCAGGAAACAACAGAAACCAAACCCACATATCCGCAAGACTATTTCCGTAACCCGCTGGATATACCCATATTTCTTGCGGGCAACTTCGGGGAATGCAGGCCTGGGCATTTCCATAGCGGGATTGACATAAAAACACTTGGTAAGGAAGGCCAGCCGGTACATGCAGCGGCTGATGGTTATATTTCACGGATAAAAATGGAGAAGGGCGGTTTCGGGCATGGGTTGTATATTACGCATCCCAATGGCTATACCACCCTATATGCACACCTGAGCGACTTTGCGCCAGCCATACAGCAATATCTGAAAAAGGAACAGTACGAAAAGAAGCATTGGGATGTGGATATACAACTATCCTCCGACCAGTTCCCGGTAAAGAAAGGCGACCAAATTGCATGGAGTGGCAATACAGGGGCGTCAACAGCGCCACACCTGCACTTTGAGATACGCGATACAAAAACCGAGCATCCTTTGAATCCGGAATTGTTTGGGTTGCCGTTGGTGGATAAGATTGCGCCGGTGCCAACAGAGGTGGTTTTTTACGAAGGGAATATATACTGGGAAGGAAAGGTAACCACTTCATTAAAAAAAGCAGATTCATTATATAAACCTGATAAAACTGACAATAGATTTTTTTCAATAAACATGGATACAATGCAAGTACCTGCTGGATTGATAGGTATTGGCATAAATGTGAATGACTATATGGACGGTAGTGATAATACTATAGCTTTTTATACAGCCAGGCTTTACATGGATGATAGTTTGCAAGCACAAATAACATTGGATGATATTGGTTATGATGAAACCCGCTATATAAATGCGTATGCAGATTACAAAACAAAAGAGATCAGCAATAAGTGGGTGCAATGTTTATTCAAATTGCCCGGAAATCGTCTTGATGAGATATACAGTTGCCTGAATAATAATAAAGGCAGGCTTGATTTTAACGACAGAAAAGTACACAAAATAGATATTCTACTCACGGATGATAAAGGAAATAAAAGCAACGTATTCTTTTATGCAAAACCGACATTAAAGGATGAGATGATGCCAGGAGATGACCGCATTCCTTTTTATGCAAATAAAGCAAACGATTTTATTGATAAAAACATAAAATTTTCGCTGGATAGCAGGCAACTGTATGATGATATATTTTTCAATTTCAAAGGGGGTAATTGTACAGAAATTCCAGAAATTTTAGATAAACCAAAAGCAGCAGAAGATACTACTGCGGTAGAAAATACTAACCTCTACTCATGTAAATTCCAGTTACATCATTCTTATGTACCAATCCACCACTACTTTGACCTGAAAATAAAACCCAACAAACCCATACCAGCCAACTTAAAAAATAAAATAGCGATGCTCTATTCTGACGATAAGGATATAGATGGCAGGGCGGCAATAGCTATAGATAGTGGATGGTATAAAGCAAAGGTACGCGCCTTCGGTACTTACTGGTTAGATATTGATACTGTATCGCCTGTAATAAAATCATTGCAGAAAGATAACAGCAACCTGAGTAAAGCCTCTCAAATAACATTTGAGGTGAAAGACGCCATGACGTCCGTAAAAAGTTTCAGCGGCTACCTTGATGGTAAATGGATATGCTTTGAGCAACACAATGACCTGTTCTTCTACAAATTCGATGAGCATTGCCCCAAAGGGAAACATAAGCTGGTGTTCCGGGCAGAAGATGAGAACGGGAATGCGACAAGTACAAGTATTACCTTTGTGCGATAAAGTCTCACGTAGAGAACGTAAAGAAAAAAATACGCAACACAAAGGAAGGAGACTATAATATCTTTGCGTCCTTTGCGTGAAATCCTTTGCGAGAAACCAATTTTTTATGACACTAAAACCAAAAGATAAAGCCCCGGCATTTACCACCACCGACCAGGATGGTAATGTGGTATCGCTGAAAGATTTTAAGGGGAAGAAAGTGGTATTGTACTTTTATCCGCACGATGATACAGAGACCTGCACCAAAGAAGCCTGTAACCTGCGCGATAATTATGCCGCACTGAAACAAAAAGACATCGTGGTATTGGGCGTGAGTACGGACAACCAGAAAAGCCATAAAAAATTTGAGCAGAAATATTCCCTTCCATTTACTTTGCTGGTTGATGAAGACAAAAAAATAGTGAACGATTATGGGCTTTGGGCAGAGAAATTATTTATGGGTAGGAACTACATGGGTACCCTACGGACCACCTTCCTCATCAACGAAAAAGGGAAAATAGACCATATCATAGAAAAGGTGGACAGCAAGAACCACACCGCCCAGATAATGGAAACATGGGGATTATAATATTGGCGGCATAGTTTTATACACCTGTGTTAACATATTTTTGCATAGAAAATCAATAACTTTGCGTTAGAATGTATCTTTATGAGTAAACGCCTTGTTTTTATATTCCTGACTTTATTTGCGGCATTATTTAATACTGCCGAAGGGCAGATCATAACTACAATAGCCGGTAATGGAACAACAGGGCCTGGCGGCGATGGCGGATTTGCTTTTGCCGCACAATTCGATTCACTTGCTTATGTAACGTTTGATACTTCCAGGAATATTTACTTAGGTGACCAACTGAATAACAGGGTGCGGATAATAAATACCGTTGGATTAATTAACTCCATTGCCGGAACCGGAACAGCGGGGTATAGTGGTGACAGCGTAGCCGCAACATTAACCACCCTGAACATGCCTTGGGGAGTAGTTGTTGACAGGCCGGGCAATGTGTATATCAGCGACCAGGCCAACAACAGGATACGTAAAGTTGACATCACGGGACTTATCACCACTTATGCCGGAACCGGCGCCGCAGGATACAGCGGGGACGGGCTTGCAGCTACTGCCGCTAAAATAAATACGCCTTATGGCATTGCCGTTGATACCTTTGGCAATGTATATTTTGCGGATAATGGAAATTCGTGCATCCGCAAAATAAATACTTCGGGCATTATATCTACCGTGGCCGGTACGGGGCTTCCGGGCTATAGCGGCGATGGCGCATTGGCAGTCACCGAAAAATTAAACAGGCCTACCGATGTAGATATAGACGCTTCGGGCAACCTATACATTTGCGATAACGGGAACAACCGGATCCGGAAGGTAACATCCGGCACAATAAGAACCATTGCGGGTACCGGCGTTGCGGGATATTCGGGTGATGGTATATCAGCCACAACCTCGAAAATAAATGGGCCTATGGGCTTAAAAATTGACGCTGCAGGCAATATTTATATAGCCGATTATTACAACAACCGTATCCGTAAAATAAATACCACCGGCATAATAAATACCATTGCCGGAAATGGAACTGCCGGGTACCTCGGAGACGGCGGTATAGCTACGGCTACAGAAATAAATCATCCTACAAGCGTGGCAATAGGGCCAAGAGGTTTTATTTATTTTGTGGATCGCAGCAATGCGCGCCTGCGCATGATCAGCCAGAGCCATGCGCCCTACTTTATCAATGGCAGTGTTGACAGCTTTGCTGTCTGCGAAAATACCGGCTCCATATCAATAGACACCTTGCTGGCAATTGTTGATTCTGACCTGGAACAGACGGAAATATGGCATCTTGTTTCAGCGCCATTGCATAGTACCGTATTTGCCAACGATACTCTGCCTTCTTCGGGCGGTCTCATTATCGCATCTGGCTTTACATATATGCCTCATACGGGTTACAGCGGCAACGATAGTTTTAAAGTAAGCATTAATGACGGCATTTCATCCGATACCATAACCATTCATGTGCGTATAAATCCATTGGCGGTAATAGGCCCTATTACCGGTGATACCACTGTCTGCATGAGCAGGCCCGATACGTTGCGGGATATTGGTACGGGAGGTGTATGGACTACCAGCAATACCAAAGCTGCTGTTTCCGACAGTGGCATTGTTTCGGGCCTGGCAACAGGCAGAGACACGGTCACTTACACCATTACTACTGTATATGGCTGCATTGATTCCGTAAAAACAGTGATTCATATGTACCCGGTTACCGACTCTATAACCGGCCTTTCGGCGCTCTGTAACAGTTATACTGCACTACTGACCGGGTACCCGGCAGGCGGAATATGGAGTGCAAGCAATGCTTCCATTACCGTAAGCAGCGGCGGGGTAATAACCGGTATGATGGATGGTATAGACACCATCAGTTATACCTATACCAACGTTTGCGGCACGGCATTTGCACAACAGATAATTACTGTAAATCCTCCAGGCACACCAATAGTCTATATAACGGCGTCTCCCCCTGTAGTAGCTCCGGGATGGCCTGATACGTTAAATGCAATAATAGTAGGCAGCACAGGCGTATATGGCTACCAGTGGTTCTTAAACAACCTGCCCATACCGGGCGCAACAAACAGTTTTTACATCAGCAGTAGTTTTACGAATGGCGATTCTGTTTCCTGCACCATTTCAAACGGCCCCTGCGCCGTTTCTACATTCAGTTGGATATACCCCATAATTAGCGCGGCAGGCGTAAAAAACCTCTCTGCAAATGAAGATGCGCTAACCATTATTCCCAACCCGAACAACGGCACATTCACCATAGCAGGTACGCTCTCCGGCAGTAATGAAGCGGCTCTTGAAATAACAGATATAATAGGGCAGGTGGTGTACAAAGCCATTGTCCCTGTTCAAAACGGTTTGTTGAAAAAAGAGATTGCCTTAGATAATAATTTACCAGACGGTATCTACCTGCTGCACATTAGCTCTGGTGATGGGAATAAGGTGGTCAGGTTTGTGGTGGGCAGGTAGTGGCTATTATTGGTACCAGCCAGTTTTCATTAAATTGGGTTTTTAATAACCCCGCAGGTATATTCAATTTGATTTCAGAAGGCGGAACATACTTTTCAGGTTTATGTTCTATTGTCCAGCCACGGCTACCCTAAAAAAATTACTTCATCATAAACTTTAAAATGGCAATCAGTGCGCCAACTATTCCCAGGAATTGCAAAAAACTGCTCAAGTAAACTGCCTTATAAATATCGTTTTTTGATTGGTCAATTGCTTTATAAAGTTCAGTTTTTGATTGTTCAATTTTCAATTCTAACCTGTGGTTATCTTCTTTTAATGTTTCCAATTTCAACTCCAGCCTGCGAAAATCTTCTTTTGCAGCAACCGACATTGTTTCCAATTTCAACTCCAGCTTGCGAAAATCTTCTTTTGCTGCAACGGACATTGTTTCCAACTGCAATTCCAGCTTACGAATATCATCTTTTGCTGCAACCGAACTGTTTGCATTTCTTCTTTCAAATTCAAGAAAATCTTCTACAGCCTCAAGTAACAAGGCAGCAGAATCATCCGGCAGTTTTAGTTCCTTGCGGAATGAATTATAAAGGGTCTTTTCTCCTACATTCATTTGCTAATCATTTTTTAGTTGTTTAACATTATAGCCCCTTTAGGGGTTTGGGGTTTCTTATACTCCCCCTTACTCTTCCTTATATTACATGCCACTACTTTATATTCGGGGCACATGGCTTCGGAGTCGCTCACGCTGCTGGTAATATTGTTCATCATTATCTCCGGGAAGTGGAAGGTGCTGCTTAGTATGCCTGGCTTTACTTCGTCAGTTATTTTCGCTTTTATATCCACCTTGCCACGGGGAGATTCCACACATACCATGTCGCCATCGTTTATGAGGTGCTTGTCAGCGTCCACCTGGTTTATCAGCAATACATCGTCTGTTACTATCAGTGCGTTGTTGGTTCTGCGGGTCATTGCGCCGCAGTTGTAATGTTCCAGTTCCCTGTTGGTGGTAATGATATATGGGTACGCCTTTTCGTTCTGCACCAGTTCTTCCGACTTTTTGTAATTATTATGAATGAACTTGCCCTTGCCTCTTTTAAAGGTTTCGGTATGCAGTATATCTGTGCCTTTGCCTTCTTTGTTTACCGGCCATTGCTTGCCGTTCTCGCCAAGTTCATTCCATTTCACCCCTTCAAAAAACGGCACTATCTGCGCTATTTCTTCCAGCACCCATTCGGGGTCATATACGGCAGGTTGTTTATAGCCCATACGGTTCATTATATCCACCATTATCTGGCCATCGCTCTTTGTGCCTTCTATCGGGGCAACAACTGCGTTCACCCTTTGTATCCTTCGTTCCCCATTCGTAAACGTACCGCTCTTCTCCAGGAATGAAGAGGCAGGTAAAACGACGGTTGCCAGTTTCGCGGTTTCGGTCATAAATAATTCCTGTACCACGAACAGTTCCAGTTTGGCAAGAGCCGCTTTTACATGATGCGTATTCGGGTCGGTCTGCCCCATATCTTCGCCTATTACCCACATGGCTTTCAGCTTATCATTGAGCGCGGCGTCATACATCTGGGGTATTTTCATCCCCACGTAGTCGGGCAATTTGGCATTGTAAAAATCTTCGTACTTTTTATGAAATTCAGGTACCGTTACATCATAGTAGCCTGCACCCTGGTATGGCTGGCAGCCCATATCTGCCGCACCCTGCACATTATTCTGCCCACGTAGCGGATTAACGCCTACCCCCGGCCTGCCAACATTTCCCGTTATCATAGCAAGGCTGGTAATGAGCATAATGGTAAAGGTACCCTGTGAATGCTCGGTTACCCCAAGCCCATGAAACTCCATAGCGTTTGGCGCACTGGCATAAGCAATAGCCGCATCCCGCACTAATTGCTTATCCACTCCGCAGATAGCTTCCAGTTCATCCATGTTCTGCGCAAGTATCTCTTGTTTGAACTCTTCATAGCCTTCCGTGCGATTGGCAATGAAATCTTTATCCTCCATACCCTCGCTGATAATGTAGTACAGCATCATGTTCAGCACAGCCATGTTAGTGCCGGGGCGCAGTTGCAGGTGATAGGTGGCATAGTTTGCAAGCTCTGTGCGGCGAGGGTCAATAACAATGGTTGTCCTGCCGCTGATAGCTACCTGTTTCAGTTTAGCTCCCGTAACCGGATGCCCGTCAGTAGGGTTAGCGCCAATCACCAGGATGCAATCCGTTAGCTTCAAATCTTTAATAGAGTTTGTTGCCGCGCCTGTGCCAAAGGTGCGCTGCATACCTATGGCAGTAGGCGAATGGCACACACGGGCGCAGCTATCAATATTGTTAGTACCCATCACTGCGCGGATGAATTTCTGGGTAAGGTAATTTTCCTCGTTCGTGCCTCTCGCAGATGAAATACCCCCTATTGAATCAGGCCCGTATTTCGCTTTTATTTCCGTCAGCTTTTCTGCAATATAGTCATAGGCTTCATCCCAGGTGGCAGGTTCAAACTCGCCATTTCTTTTTATCAATGGGGTACGCAGCCTGTCTTTATGATTGTAGAAAGAGAACGCATAACGCCCCTTCAGACAAGTATGCCCCTGGTTTGTTTCTGCGGTATAAGGCGCTTGTATGGATTTTATCTTACCACCCTTCACGGCAACTTCCAGGTTGCAGCCAACGCCGCAATAGGTACATATTGTTCGTATTTTTTCGTCAACCTGTATTGACTTGGATTCAAAAATATCAGAGATAGCCGATGTAGGGCAAGCCTGTGCGCAAGCGCCACAACTTACGCAATCCGATTCCTTAAAAGTAACTTCCGCCCCCTTTATGATATGGCTTTCAAAACCCCTGCCGCCCATGCTCAATACAAACTGGCCCTGCACCTCATCGCACGCACGAACACAACGGAAACAGTTGATGCACTTGGAAAAATCTGTGGTCATGTAAGCATGGCTAAGGTCTTTCTTCCTGTCTAAGTGCGTCTTTCCTTCCGGGTAACGCACATCGCGCACACCTACCCGCGCAGCCACTTCCTGTAGTTCGCAATTATTATTTACTTCGCAGGTAAGGCAGGTGAGCGGATGGTCGGTGAGTACCAGTTCTATTATATTCTTCCTTAGCTTCTGCACCCTGTCCGATTCAGGATATATGAATGAACCCGGCATCACAGGCGTATGGCACGAAGCCATAGTTTTTACAGGGCCGCCTTTTGCAAGTGCAACATCCACGCTGCATACCCTGCACGAACCAAACGGATCAAGATTGGGAGCATCGCACAATGTAGGTATGGCGTTTTTACCAAAATGCCTGCGCATCAGCGCAAGTATAGTATCTCCGTCCTTTATCTCGTAAGGCTTGTCGTCTATGTATGCAACCTTAGCGGCTGTTTGCACCAGCCCGTTGCCGGAAACTGCCATGCCCGATCCCGGCTTGCTTTCTACATAATATTGCTTGCTCATAGCTTTGAAATTTTGCCGGATACCCGTTATTTGTAAAAATAAAGCGTACCCTTTTCATCCATTTAAACAATAACATCCTGCACCGTGGTTACTCATGCGGTTTAAACTAAGTTCAAATTTAACTAATATTTTTTGAAATAGCGAAAATAAAGGGTTAAAAGAATAGGGAAATTCAGAACTCACTTGCCCCTCGTAACTCGTAATGAGATGTTTTTGTTCAAGGAAGTGACAGAGTTGAATTTCCTTGATGTCGAAATTCCCCCTTGCCGCGTGGCTTTTTGTGGATATGCGAAGGGGGTTAGGGGGATGTAAAACGGCTCAATATATTGCAGCATGATGTGCCTTTTTCTTTTTGCTACCAAATGGCTCATCGCCTACCGGGATGCCAGCATCTCTTAAAAACTTTCTGGCAGTTTCTTTACTTTTAGCAGCTTCTTTTGTAACGCTTCTAAGCGTTTCAATTTGCTCCTTTATTTGTTCGTCTGTCATAGTTCAAATACTTTCTGTAAAATTAAATAAAAAACTCAAAAAGAGGAATATAAACCGAACTTTATAAACAGGTAAGATCATTCGAATTTTAATTGTTTGCGAAGAATATCCCAGTCTAAAAGTTCATTCGGATTTTTACTATAATATTCCTTCATTTTGCGTACTTCATCTATTTGCCATTGTGGAATGTTCACCGTTTCTTCATCATTTATCAGTTCCACAGCGCCCATTGTTTTAATGGTCGCCGATAACATTTACCGCGTAGTCCTTTATTATCCTGATGTGCAAAGTCTCATTCATATAGTGAGTATGTAACTACCTAATACTGATAGCCTATAGAAAGTTAATAAAAAAATCCTTTTGTTGTAATAGTCATTTTTTCACATCCTCGGCAAGTCTCTGCCCTTCGCAGGACTTGCCGATAATCGCACAAGGCAACCTAACCCCGACATATATTTGAAGTGTCCCGCTTACGAAAACTATTACGTAAGCGGGACACTTACAAAAGGGTAAATACATTTTTCAAAACTGCTCAATTATATTCAATACACAACAATTCTTGAAACAGCTTAATTTTTGGTTCCCCTTTGCGCCACTGCTAAAGCTAAAGGCGGCACGCGGTAGGGGTCAGGGGTTTTTTTACTCAATCTTCGCAAACTTCGCAGTCTTGATCAGTATGCCGTTCTCATCGTAGATCATCACTAAGTACATGCCATTCGCCAGGCTGCTGATGTCTATGCTGATTGCGTTCTTCTGGGTTATCAGTTCCTTGCCGTCAACACTCAATATGGTTACATTTACGTTTACCGGCGCATCTATGTGCAGTGTTGCTGTTGCAGGGTTCGGATATACTTTTATGTCTGCCGCAACTACAATATTGTTCACGCCATTTGTTCCGGGATTACTGATGGTATATCCCGCCGAGGTATCCGTGCAGCCATTGCCATCCATTACCACTACTTTGTAAACACCTGCTGCTGTTGCATCGTATGTTGAAGTGATTGCGTCCGGTATCGCTACGCCATTGAACAGCCATTGATAGCTTGCAAATGATCCGGTATGCAATACATCAGGCGCAGTGAAACTGATCACCGGGTTTGGTTGCGCTACCACATTTGTTCCTGTTATTGTTTCACTGCAAATACCATTGCTCACCACAACGGAATAATCTCCGGCTGTTCCTGTTGTGTAAGCCAGGTTCGTTGCGCCTGTTATAGTGCCGCCGTTACGTAACCATTGGTAAGTAAGCCCCGTGCCGGAAGTGACCACATACATATAAACAGTATGCCCGTGGCATAGTGTGGCAGAACCTGCGGGTGATACAGTTGCCGAAGGCATCGCGCTGCCCACGGTTATAGCTATTGTCGCGCTGCCTTCGCAGCCACTGCTATTCGTCACCGTATAGCTTATGGTCGTGCTGCCTGCTGTGTTGCCTGTTACTATGCCTGCGCTGGTTACGCTTGCTATTGTTGCATCGCTGCTGCTCCATATACCGCCTGTTGCAGTCTCGCTAAGGTGTGCCGATGTGCCGGAGCAGAGGTTGGTATATATAGCAGTAATAGCGCTTACTGTTGGCGCTGCATTAACCGTCATCATTGCAGAATCAAATGCCGCCCCGCAACTGTTGGATATGGAATAGTAAATTTCTGCTGTTCCCGCTGCTGCTCCTGTTACCACTCCTGTGCTGCTGCTCACCGTAGCTACGGCTGTGCTGCCGCTGCTCCATATACCGCCGCTTATGGGGTTGGTCAGCGTGGTTGTTGCGCCATCGCATACATGCAGGGTGCCACTTATTGCAGCAGGCAAAGGTATTGTATTTACCGTATCGCCGGTGGTTACGGTAGTGGTGCAACCGAGTAAGTTACTAACGCTATAGTTGATTATTACACTTCCTGCTGCAATGCCTGCAACAAGGCCGGTGGCGTCAATTGCTGCAACAGATGGGGCGCTGCTGCTCCATGTTCCTCCCGGCGTACTGTTTGATAATAAATTTGTACCGCCAATGCACTCATCGGTTATGCCTGTTATTGCTGCTACTGTGGGCGCGGTAATAACCGTATCTGTTGCGCCCATTGTTATACTGCAACCGGATGGCCCGGTATAGGTATAGTTGATAGTTGTTGTTCCGGCGTCAACGCCTGATACCAACCCGCTTGAAGAACCAACCGTAGCTACAAAAATATTGCTGCTGCTCCACAACCCACCAGTGGTAGCGTCGCCCAATGTTGTTACTGCTCCTGCGCATTGGTGGGTAATTCCCGTTATCTCAGCCACCGTTGGCGGCGGGCTTACGGTCTCTGTCCTGGTTACAAACTCTGCGCCGCACAGGTTCACTATAGAATACGTAATGGTAGCCAATCCCCCGGAAACGCCGGTAACCGTACCCGATGCGTCTATAGTTGCAATCCCTGTCGCTCCCGAACTCCACATACCGCCAGAGGCCGCATCGCTTAAAGAAACAGTTGAACCAATGCACACATTTATACTGCCGGCTATTGTGGGCAGGGCGGGTACGGCAACTACGGTATCCTGCGATGTAACGCTCGTGGGACAGCCATAAATATTGGTTACCGTATAGGTTATCGTTGCCACGCCTGCAGAAATGCCTGTTGCCATTCCCGTTGCTACTACAATAGATGCAACCGATGGGTTACTGCTGGTCCATATGCCGCCGGGTACGCCATCAGATAAAGAGATCGTTGCGGCTGTGCATTGGGTAGTAGGCCCACTGATGGCTGCTACTGCCGGTACCGGGTTCACCGCAAGTATTTTGCTGGCCTCGCTAATACCGCAACCGTTAGCTACCATGTAAAAAACAGTGTCTATACCTACGCTTACACCATCTATTATACCAGGGCCAACAACAGTAGCGTGAACGTTGCTGCAATACCAGGTCCCGCCTATTGTGGCATCTGTGAGCGTAATGCCGGAGCCTACGCATACCCCAGAACTACCTACAATAATACCGGAAACAGGTGTTGTGGAAACAGCAACTAATAACACGGCAGAAGCCAGTCCGCAGCCATTGCTCACGGTATAAGAGATTGGGTCAGTTCCCGCGGTGATACCGGTAACAATGCCGCTGCTGGTTACTGTTGCATTGCCATTGCCGCTGCTCCAGCCGCCGCCTGGTATCGCATCTGATAATGCCAGCGTGCCGGAGATACATACGCTGTCGCCACCGGTTATTGTTCCGGGGTTCGGCAGTGCGTCAATAGTAATGTTCATCGTGGTGCTGTAGGTGCCGCAGGCATTCACTATGGAATAGGAAATTGTAGCTGTTCCCCCGGTTATGCCGGTCACTACGCCCGTCAGTGAGCCTACCGTTGCATCCGTACTGCTGCTGCTCCATGTGCCGCCGGTTATGCCGTCTGTTAGCGTTATGGAATCGCCCGCGCATACCGCGCCAGGGCCGGAGATGGTTCCGGTTGAGGGTAATGCGCCTATTGTTATCACTTGTGTTGCAGAGTTGATACCGCAGGCGTTTGTAGTGGTATAACTGATAGTATCCGTACCGGGCATAATGCCGGTAACCACGCCGCCTGTAGTAATGGTTGCGTTTGTATTGCTGCTGCCCCAGGCGCCGCCAACAATAGGGTCTGTAAGGGTGATCAATGCGCTGACGCAAACTGCTGACGGCCCTGTTATGCTCCCTGTTATCGGCAGGGAGCTAATGCCTACCATATGCGTGGCTACCAATGCACCGCAACTTGCAGATATGGTATAGGCAATGGTATCAACACCAGTTGTTACGCCAGTCACTACGCCGCTGCTGGTCACTGTAGCTGTACCGTTGCTGCTGCTCCATATGCCGCCGGTCACGCCATCCGTTAATGAAATGGACGCGCCGATACATACCACGCCTGCCCCGCTTATGCTCCCTGCCCCTGTTGAAGGGCTGATAGATATAACCTGCGATGCTGATGCCGTACCACAGGCATTGGTAGTTGTATAAGTGACGGTATCTATACCCGCTGCTATGGCTGTTACTAAACCGCCTGCGGTTATTGTTGCGGAAGAATTGCTGCTGCTCCATATGCCGGAGGTTCCTGCTGCTGTATCTGTATAAAGTGTGAATGAACCTACACAAAGGCTCACCGGCCCTGTTATACTTCCTGCAACCGGTACCGGGCTGACAACTACTGTTGCAGTAGCTACTGCAGTACCACAACTGCTGCTCACGGTATAAGAAATAGTATCCGCACCGCCGGTAACTCCTGTCACTACACCACTCCCCGATATGCTCGCATGGGTATTGCTGGTACTCCAGGTTCCGCCTGTGGCCGCATCTGTAAGGGGTATGATCGAGCCTGTGCAAACCGCACCGGGTCCGCTGATGCTGCCTGCTGTTAAGAATGCGCCTATTGTAATTGGCATAATAGCCGTAGCTGTTCCGCAACCCGTAGTGGCCGTATAGCTTATTGTATCCATACCCACCGTTATGGCAGTTACTGCGCCGCCGCCTGTAATCGTTGCATTGCTGTTGCTGATGCTCCAAACGCCACCCGTTGCTGCATCTGTATAAGTTGTCGTTGTCCCGGTACATAGAACCGATGGCCCGCTGATGCTGCCTGCTGCGGGAGCCGGGCTAACCGCAACTGTTGCCGTAGCAATTGAAGTTCCGCAACTGCCGCTGACTGTATAGTTGATGACGTCTGTCCCTGTTGCTATGCCTGTTACAATTCCACCTGCAACAGTCGCATTGCCATTGCTGGCGCTCCATACGCCGCCTGATCCGCCGCTGCCTGTCAAAGTTATTGAAGACCCGATACACACTACGCCCGGCCCGGTTAAAGTACCTGCCGAAAGCGTGGAGCCAATCGTTACCGGCAGCGTGGCAACCGCTGTTCCGCAACTGTTAGAAACCGTGTATCGTATTGTATCGGTTCCCGATGTTAAAGGGTTCAATACTCCGCCGCTTGTAATTGTTGCAATCGCATTGCTCATGCTCCATGCGCCCGTTCCTGCACTTTCTGTATAAGTAGTGGTTGCGCCCGTGCATATAGCTGATGGGCCTGTAATGCTGCCCGCATTGGGCAACGGGTTCACCAGAACAGTATGCGTGGCCACCGCTGTTCCGCAGCTTGCCGTGACGGTATAGGAAATAGTATCCAATCCTGCCGCCACCCCGGTAACAAGGCCGGTTAAGCCTACTGTGGCATCTCCATTGCTGCTGCTCCATACACCGCCGGTTGTTGCATCGGTAAGAGGCGTGGATGCGCCTGCACAAACAAATCCTGCGCCGGTAATGCTGCCTGCGGTAAGCGTAGCGCCTATACTCACTGTTTGCGTTGCCACTGCTGTGCCGCAGCCATTGGTAACGGTATATTTTATGGTATCAGTTCCCGCTGTTGCTGCCGTCACTAAGCCTGCCCCGGTAATGGTGGCATGGGTGTTAGTTACACTCCATGTACCCCCGCTTGCTGTATCTGTATAAGTAGCCAGCATCCCCACGCATAACGCTGAAGAACCGGATATGCTTCCCGCAACCGGTAACGGGTTCACCGTCACGGTATGCGTGGCACTGGCAGTACCGCAACTCGCGGATACCGTATAAGAAACAGTGTCCACACCGCCGCCGATTCCTGTAACAATACCCGATGTGCCGACTGTGGCAATCGCCGTATTGCTGCTGCTCCATATGCCCGCAGGGGCAAGGTCGGTTAAAGTGATATGCGCTCCCTGGCACACGCTGTTTGCACCTGTTATACTGCCCGCCGTCAGGAACGCGCCTATGGTTATCGCCTTCGTTGCCAGCGCGGTTCCGCAGGTATTGGTAACCGTGTATTTTATTGTGTCCAGGCCCGGTGTTATTGCAGTGAGCAACCCGGTGCCGGTAATGGAGGCATCGCTGTTCGTGGTAGTCCATACGCCGCCGCTTACCCCATCGGTATAGGGGTTGGTAGTACCGGAGCATACAGACGATGGGCCTGTGATGGTGCCGCCCGTAGGTATGGCATTGATGGTTACCGTTGTTGAGGTGGAAGTGAGTCCGCAGCCATTGGTGATGGAATAACTGATAATGGCTGTTCCCGCGCTTATGCCCAGCACGGAACCAGATGAGGAACCTACGGTTGCAACGCCAACATCACTGCTGCTCCACCCGCCGCCGATAGCGCCGTCAATAAGGCTCATGGACGAGCCAACGCATTCCACCGTGGGCCCGGTTATGGTACCTACGCTCGGTGAAGGATTTACAGAAACAAGAGCAGTTACATAACAACTGCCAATGGCATAACTGATGGTTGCCAGTCCTACCGTGACACCTGTAACCGCGCCGCTGGCAACGGTTGCGTTAGTGGAACTGCTGTTCCAGGTGCCGCCGCTTACGCCGTCCGTCAGGGTAATTACATGTCCCACACACACTATAGCTGTGGATGGGGAAAGAGCCGTTGGAGTTACGCTTATGGTGACCACTTTTATTGCGGCACAGCCGAAACTGTTGGTATAGGAGATTGTTACATTACCAGCGCCTGTGCCGGTAACTGTACCCGAAGTACCAACGGTCGCAGTGCCAATAGAACTGCTGCTCCAGGTACCGCCGGATGTAGCGTCTGTAAGGCTGGTGGTTGCGCCCACGCAGATGCTTATGCCGGTAGAAGGGTTGATAGGCAATGGAACGGGATTAACCGTAAGCGTAGCCGTGACAAAGCAACTGCCTACAGTATAGATCACCGTGTCAACCCCTGTTGACGCGCCGGTAACCGTGTTGCCTGCAATGGTGGCATGGCTGTTGCTGACGCTCCACACGCCGCCGCCGGTGGCGTCGGTTAAAGTTACATTACTGCCGATACATAAGTTTGATGAAGCTGGCGAAATAGCTGCCGGATTGGAGATAACATTCACCGCTTTTAGGGCAGAACAGCCAAGTGTATTGGTGAAAGAGATAGTCGCAGTACCCACACCCGTCCCGGTGACTACGCCGGAGGAGTTTACTGTTGCGGTACCAATGGTGCCGCTGCTCCAGGTACCGGGGCTACTTGCGTCGGTGAGGGAGGTAGTGGTGCCGATACAAACGCTCACCACGCCCGATGGCGTGATGGAAGAAGGGCTTGCGTTAATGGTCACAACAGCCGTAACGGTGCAGGTACCCAAAGTATAAGAGATCGTATCCACGCCGGATGTTAGTCCGGTAACTGTTCCGCCTACTACTGACGCATTGGTGTTGCTGCTGGTCCATGCCCCACCGCTGGTGCCGTCGGTTAAAGTAACCGTACTGCCGGTACATACGCTTGCCGTTGAAGGCGAAATATTAGTGGGCGTGACATTTACCGTTACGGGAGCGGTAGTGGCGCAACCGCTGACGGTATAAGAGATGGTATCTAAGCCGGGCGATGAGCCGGTAACCGTGCCGCCGGTAACGCTGGCGTGGCCATTGGCGCTGCCCCATGAGCCGCCTCCGGTAGGATCCGTTAAAGAAGTTAAACTGCCTGCGCATACCGTACTGCTGGACGGGGAGATAGGCGAAGGAGAAGCATTGACAGTAACGGTAGCCGAAACGGAGCAACTGCCTACGGAATAAACTATAGTATCCACACCGGCAGTAGCGCCGGTCACCACGCCGCCGGAAACAGAGCCGTGGCTGTTGCCTGCGCTCCAGGAGCCACTACCTGTTCCGTCAGTTAAGGTAACGGTATGCCCGGTGCATACAGTAGTAGAAGAAGGTGATATGGCAGCCGGGGCTGCAACAACCGTTACCGTTGCTTTTGCAGAGCATGTGCCTATTGAATAAGTAACCGTATCTACCCCTGTTGAGACGCCTGTAATAAGTCCTCCTGATGAAGTGGCATGGCTGTTACTGATGGTC
>Ga0206818_1024_pt1 | contig 57290 bp, 35 predicted proteins | sample Alteio_BWOrgCont_86_FD_152881 | JGI IMG/M metagenome (GOLD analysis project Ga0206818, IMG submission 152881) | Enriched cells from forest soil in Barre Woods Harvard Forest LTER site, Petersham, Massachusetts, United States -... | ecosystem: Environmental > Terrestrial > Soil > Temperate forest >...
TTCAGGCTGTTTTGGTTTCGCCATATGGAGTAGTTTTGCGTGTTAAAATAGTTCACATTTTATTAACTACATAGTTTACATATCATTAACTAAAAACAAAAATAAAGACAATTAGTTGAGAATAGCAACTATTTACAAATTATTTTAAAAAAATAATTTTTGGCACGTTTATTGCGGTGTGCATAAAAAAACCACCCATCACAAGGCGGTCTTTTTACTTTTTATTTTTGCCTTTTTATTTTTCATTCCCATCTGGTTGAAGTCTTCCGACTTCAATCCAGTAATAGAACGAAGGTCTGCGACCGGCATGGTTTATTCAAGCGGCAAATCAGGGAACCGGACTGCTAAATCCACGTCCATATTCAGTATTGGCATTCGTATTTCAATCAGGCTATGGAATATGTTTTGCCAGACAGAGTCTTGCCTTCATTGCTGGTTTAAGTGAAAACACTTAAACCAGTATGACGCTTGTATATGCCAGGAACAGTTGCATAATAACAAAAAAACCGCCCATTCCAGAGCGGTCTTTTTTATTTTACCTTTTAATTTTTTCTTTTTAATTCTTTATAGCGCTCACTCCTTTATTCTGACCGGCCTGCTTCATGGAGAGGTTTCTCCAGCCTTTAGTTAATTCGTCAAACAATGGGATAGCCTCATCGCCGCCGAGGTCAACAAAACGATTTACGCCAAGCTCTATGGTAAGTATCTTCGTTATTTCTTTGGCTTTTTTACTGTCGCCGGCCAGCAGTAACTGCGTTTTATCCCCTCCCAGCAAGGGTTTCAGCAATTGCTCATAGCCCCGTGTGCTGAATACCTTTATTACATTCGCAGACCCGGTTATCGCTCTCATTGCGCCGATGGTATTTGCGGTTTCATCATCGGGCGCCTGTATATTGGCGGTTGCGTCAATAATTACCTTGCGCCTTACATCGCCCAGCCAGTAGGCTATTTCCCGCACGTCCTTAGGGTACGCAGCAACAATTATCATGTCCGCCGCTTCCCCGGCTTCTTCAATACTGCATACTCTTATGTTTTCATAATTCTCTAATACAGAGGGCATCGTCCGGCTATATTTATCCTTAAAAGCCATGAACACTTCGTGGCCGGCAAGCGCATAATTTAAAGCGTATATTTCTACCAGGTCACGTACCCCGATAATAGCGATATTCATTGTCGCAAGTGTCTTATAACTCATGTTATGTCGCATAAAAAAATTAAAAACCAAACTGAAGAAATGCGTAACCAAACAATACTGTCCATTTATGAAGGCTCATAAATAAGTACACATTCCAGTAATTGTTTTCGAGGTAAGAGAGGTGTAAGAGGAGGAATATTTTTCAAAAGTCCACCGTATTTTTCAGATAACCAAATGCTATGATATAGAAATTTTAACGGAATTTGTAAATGACACATTCAGGGTCTGCTGAAAAAAGTGTGAGTGTTTTTTTGTGTATTTAGCAGTACATCCCCCTAACCCCCTTCTCAACCGCACAAAAGGCTTGCGCGCAAGGGGGAATTTGCCACATCAATATCACGAGCAAATTATCTTTTCTCAACAGAAAACTGCCAAGAGTTTCTGTGTGTCCTGTCACACAAAAAAAACAGGCTATCTCCGGGAGATAGCCTGTTGTGTAATATTGCCTGATTTAAAACTAATCTTTTGAATGCTTAATCGTCATAATAGCCCTACGGTTCTTAGCTCTTCCTTCCTCTGTGCTGTTAGGAGCTATCGGAGCTTCATCTCCGTGGCCTACTGTTATCAACCTCTTTTCATTGATACCCATTTCTTTCAGGTAATCCTTAACTGCCTGTGCGCGTTTGTAAGACAGCACTTTGTTGGCAGAAGCAGAACCGATATCATCGGTATGTCCGTCAATTACAAGGTATGCGTCTTTGTTGTCGTTAAGCTCTAATACTGCTTCTTCCAGTATGTCGTAAGAAGACTCATGTATAGTTGACTTAGCGAAGTCGAACAATATAGGCGTTGACGGGTCAATTTCAGACTCACGCTTAACAGCCGGTGACGGTGGTGGCGGCGGAGGTGGAGGCGTTACAAGGGTTGCATCTGTTGGCGCGTTTGCCTTGCAGTTGTTAGCAGATACTACTATACCGGTATATTTCCCGCCGCATAATGCAGGTATGGTAAGTGTATTATCCTTAGCTACAGCAGCGCCGAATGCAGGTTGCATACCGCCATCCATGTAATAGTTTACGGAATCAGTAGAGCCGGAGTTCAACCCGTGCAGCACTATCGTACCGTCACACTTGCCATTGGCAGTAGGGTTGGTGGATGTTACACTGGTTATTTTTATAACCGGATCAGTGAGCAATACGGTTGAACCCATTGCAGTTCCTTTGCCGACCCTTGCGGCAATATTGGAATAATAACCTGCGCACAGGTTGTTTATTTTCACGGTGCCATCGTTGGCAACCATGCCGGAATACATGCTATGTGTGTTACCATTTACGTCATAAGAGACAGATACATTCCTGCCTGCGGGCAAGCCATACAGTGTAATGCTGCCATCGCAGATACCGCAGCCGCTTGGTGCGCTCTCATCGGTGAAGGTGATAACAGGAGGAGCTTGTTTTCTGCCAAAGAAGAAGCGGACGCCGAGGTTACCGCCATAAGTTTCGCTGGTACCTGATGATACACTGTTCAGCACAGAACTGTAACCGCCGACTTTATCAGTGAGGCGGTAACCTTGCTGAACGGTGTTATTAAATGGCTGGAATATGAAGTAACCGCCAATATTCAACGCACACCAGTCTGACAGGAAGTAATTGATAGAAGGCTGGAACATGAAGCCAACAGTACCGGTAGCATAAGAAACATTACCCTTGTTGTTGCTGCTTGGCATCATACCCAAACCTACGTTATAACCTTTTGCGTTCTGGGATTGAAAATAAGCATTCAGGCCATTTGGATTATCAGTGTGGGCAAGATAATTGCTCTTGGTTATCAGGTAGTCGTTTACGTTAGGCGTAGCCCCGTTATCATACAGGGTAGGCAGGCCGTTTGGCGGGTTTGTGAACTGGTATATGGCTTCGTAATCGAACGAAGCGTTGGTGTTATAAGCGTTCTTCATCTGCACGTTAAACAACAAACCGGCGTCGGCTGTAAAGCCAAACCTTTTTGAGAACCGTATCTTATACTTCAGCAGCAACGGGATATTGATATTGGTCACCGTTATCTTTTCCGTTATCGGGTTATCGGCGGTGATCACCTGCCTGAAGGTGTTGCCTGCATTGTCTGTTGACTGGTATTGCACATGAAATGCGTCCAGGTCGGCGTCGCCGGTCTGGTTCAGGTACATAATACCGGTACCGATACCCCAATGGGCCTTGCTGCCAAAGAAATAGCCTATCTGCGCGTCTCCGCCATAAGACATGCCGTTTTTAAAGGTAAGATTACCTGTGTTATTACCGCTGATACCATTTGTGTAATTACCATAGGTATTTGCTGTAGTCAGGCTCTGGGTCATCGGGCCACCGAGCGCATTGAGGTCTATTACCCACCTGCCTAATTGGTTGTCGGGTTTGTAATACCTGCGGTGATGTTTAGCCGTATCTGACTGGCTGTTCGCATCAGGCGCTTGTGCGATGGCTGATAACGCTCCATTGGCTGCTATCAACAAGAAAAATATTCTTTTCATCTATGAGATTTTTAATGTTGAAAAATTAATTCTTAATAAACCGTGCGGTAGCAATTTTCACGCCTTCGCGGTAGCAATCAATTAAGTAAGCGCCTGCGGGCAAACTTGCAACATTGATCACTGCTTTCTGGTTTACTACATTCTGTATAGCTATTTTCTGTCCAAGCATGTTTAAAACTTCCAACTGCATATTACCGCCAATGGTGGTATTGATCTCCACATTCACATCTTCAGATGCAGGATTAGGATAAACCCTCATATCCGTCATATCGCTGTTCACATTGGCGACGCCGGTAGGGAGGTTGTAATAAGACTTCTGCATACAGCCATCCTTAGTGGTGATAACCCAATAGCGGTACAGGCTGAAGTTCGGACTGCTGTTGTCGTAATTCTGGTTGATAGCGCCGGCGATCATAGATGAATCAAGCGTTGACGCATTATCATAACCCCACTGGTAAGTGTCGTTATCATTCTTCAGGCAGATGAACTGGCCGTTGTAATAAATAACTTCAGGATATTCATTCGCGCTGCCGGAAACATTCGCGGTGAAAGTGCTGGCAGAAGTGCAGGACAGGCCGTCAACATCGGCGCTGATGGTTACTACTGCTGTGCCGGGATTAGGGAAGGATACCAACGCACCCTGTGTATTGCCGCTTATTGCGCCTACAGCCCAGACAGAGGCGTTAGTGGCGCTCCAATGATAGTTCACGGAAGATGCCAGCCCGCTTGCCACAAAGTTCTGGTACATAGTACCTTCGCAAAGATTTGTTGGCGGCATAGTAGTGATAGTTGGCATGGCAGGCGCGGGATTTACCGTAACAACCAAGTCTTGTGTAATTAAGTTGGTACAGCCATTAATACCTAAACGGTAAACATAAACCACCACTATGGGGCTTAAAGTGCCATTGATAAGCGTTTCATCAATTACGCCTGGGCCGGCAGAAGCAAAATTGCTTGATGGAGCGATATTGGAAACCGCAGGGCGGTCCCATGCGAACACCGCGCCGGGTGTATAGCTTGTAGGCGTATAGTTGAACGGCGTCCCGCTGCACACACTGGCTGTGTATGGCGGATTTAATTTTGGCGTTGGGTTCACTATTACATTAACATCCTGCGTATTGCTGCAGCCGTTAGCCACCAGGGTATAGATGTACGTAACATCAACAGGAACGTAAGTGGAATTGATTAGGTCCTGGTCGGGGTTGCCTGTTCCGGTTTCCTGGAGGGCATAGATACCGGGTATGTATGGGCGGTACCAGTTAAATACAGTTCCAGCAGTGCCGCTTAAAGGTGTGTAATTGAATTTATTGCTGTCGCATATCTGCGTAGCCGTAAGCGGGCTGCTAAGCACCGGGAGCGGCCATACAGTTACCGGAACATACTCGGTATTGCTACAGCCGTTAGCTGATAATACGTAGGTATAACTGTCTATAATAAAATGCGACGTCTGGTTTATAAGTGTATCGTCGCTGATCGTTGCACCTCCAAATGTATGCGTGTCGCTGGCAGTGATACCGGTTACCGAATCGCGCGTCCAGGTGATTGTAGTAGCAGGCGTCAGGCTGGTAGCTGTATAGTTTAAAGACGAACCGCTGCACAGCGAAGTAGGGATAGCAGTGGTAACCGTACTTATCTTAGGCGTCGGGTTCACAGTTACATAAACATACTGTGTATTGGTACAGCCGTTTGTCGTTACCATGCTGATCTGGTAACTGTCAGCTACAGGGTTAGGAGAATTGCTGATAAGTGTTTCCGTGAGACTGGTAATACCAAAACCGGAATTGGTGGGATTGGTAATACCGGGAGTTGCTAATCGGAGCCAGCTATAGGTAACGCCTGTTGTAAGGCTGCCCGGAGTATAAGTTAAAGGAGTGTTGCTGCATGGGGCAGGGGGAGTGGTTGTAGCGCCGCTGTTGAGCATTGGCATGGGGTTAACCGTAACGAATATATCCTCTGTGCTTGTGCAGGTTGTTCCCGCCAATCCTAAGGTATAAGTATAGTCAACAACAACAGGGTTTGCGGTGGTATCATGCAATGTCTCGCTGATATTTCCGGTGCCGGTTGTAGCCGAATCGCTGATACCCATTACCGGGTTGCGGTTCCACATATAAGTTTCTGAAGGCGTTGTAGCGCTGGAAGCAGTAAAACCGAATGGCGAGCCACTGCATACCGGCGATGTGACTACGCTGATCAATTGTGGTTTTGGATTAACCACAACGGTTACATTCTGGAAGGCCAGACAACCGTTAGCTGCTATTGCGTAGTTGTAAGTAACCGTAACAGGGGCTGAGGTTGTATTGTTAAGCACTTCGCTTGCGGGATAATAAAAAGGATTGTCGGAACCGCTTGCCGAATCGTTTGTGATACCCGTCGTCAAACCGCGGAACCAGGTAAAACTACGTCCTGTGGGTGTGCCGTCCGGTGAATAATAAGGAAGCATACTGTCACATATTGCGAACATAGAATCAGGAGTGGTGAACGTAGGTGTAGGGTTGACCGTAATGGTAAAAGTAGAATCAGCGCCCATACAGGTAACGCCGCCGCTATTGGTCAGTGGGGTTACCGTAATATCGCCTGTAATAGGCGTGATGGAAGAATCTGTTGCAACGAAAGCGGCAATATTGCCTGTGCTACCTGCTGAAAGGCCGATAGCCGTATTATCGTTTGTCCAGTTAAATACAGTACCGGGAACCGGGCCGGTGAAAATTACATCGCTGGTTGAGTCTCCGTTACACCATGCTGTCGAAGGCGTAGTATTTACACTCGGTATAGGGTTAATGGTTATTGCCAAAACGTAAACAACGCTTGTGCAGGTACCATTGCTGATGTAAAGATAGATGCTGTCATAAACGCCGGGAGCCGCTGTTGCAGGCACCGCAATGTTGATTGGTGATGCCGGCAATGGCGCTGCTGTAACGCCTACAAAGCCTTGCCCGATAGCGCCGGGTGAGTTGGCGTAGGATATAGTATAAGTGCCGGGGATATTGTAAGAAAGGTAAGCGATACCATCGCCTATATTGTAGCCTTGTGTGTGTGTAATGGAAGATGCGTTTACAAATGCGGGATTGGTATAAGAAGAACCGCCGCCGCCGCCGGTCCAGATACCGCCGCCGCCGCCATAGTAGCCGCCGCCGCCGCCGCCGGATATGCCTTGAACGCTGCCATCTCCGCCAGTTAAGTAGGAGCCGTTAGAGCCGGAAGTCCATGTCGGGGGATAATAAGTTGCGCCTGCGCCGCCGGTAAGCTGTGTGCCGCCGCCTGCATGAGAGCCGCTTACATTATTGCCGCTTGCGCCGCCAATAGTGCCGCCGCCTGCGCCGCCAAAGCTGGGGCCGGGAGTATCCCAACCGCCGCCGCCGCCGCCGCCGGCAACAGCAAGAACAGTAGTTGAAGCTGCATCAACTATTTCTGTACCGCCGCCGCCTGCGCCGCCCGTGCCAAAGAAATAATAGTTGGCATTGCCGCCGCCGTTAAAGCCGCCTGCCGCGCCCGATGGAGAGCCGTTTGAACCCTGGCCACCTACCGTAATATTTAATTGCTGGCCGGGATAAACCGACATTGCGCCTTGTACGCGGCCGCCATTACCCTGGTCGGTGATGCCGCTGTGGCTGTCGTTGCCGCCCGCGCCGCCCTGCAGGTCGAAATAAACAGTGTCAACTCCCGGAGGCACGGTGAATGCCTGTGTACCCCCTGAAAATGGGAATATGGATGAAGTAGGCCCAACGTATTGGAGGTCAGAATAATTTAACACTGCTGTCGTAGTACCCGCGCAAACGGCTGCAATAGGCGCAGGCGTAAGGGAGGGGAGCGGCGTTACAAAGATATTAAGCATGGTAACAGTAGAATCCAGGCCATTGCTTACTTGTACATAAACAACGTCGTTGCCGATAAAACCGGTATTGGGGTAATATACAATTGCGCCGCCGGAACCACCGGTTATCGGTAATACACCGCCATCAGAAGTGCCAACATAGGATAATGCCGCTACAGTGCCGCCCGTTGGATAGGGGGGGATCACTGTCCAGGTTTCAGGAAGGCCGTTAGTAAGGTCGGTTATTGTTAAATATCCATCCAGTATCACACTGGGCGTTCCATAACATACCGGGATATTCTGCGATCCGCCGCTATCGAAAACCGGCTGCGCCTTAGTAATAAATGGCATGCTAATCAACAAGATACCAGCAACAAGGAGCGCCCGTAAATACCGGTTTCCTTTCACATTTTTCTTAGTATTTGCTGGTCGAGAGTAAAGATTTCCTGATCCCATATCAATATAGTTTATGAAATAATGCCGAAAAATAGTAAAAAAACAATCAACAATAGCTATTTTCTCTTTTTTTTTAAAAAAAAAATGAATTTTCTCTGTTCACATTTTGCAAATCTGTAAAGAAACCGTGTTTTTGCTTACCCATATAAAGCAAAACCCGCTTTTATAAGTAGAAATTTACTGCTTTTAGTAAACGTGTAATGAAAAAGTAAACACAAAGGACACGAAGTTAAATCACAAGGGACACAAAGTGAGCTTTGTGCCACACTGGTCTAAGCGTCTCGCTTCGTCCGGCTATGTAACTTAATTATGTACGTTCGTCTTTGCGAGCCGGAAACATTAGCTGATATATATTCAAATGCACAACGGCGAAGCAACCTCACGCAATCCATATTTTGCATTTCGTGATCCCGATAGCTATCGGGATTCGCCGCCTCAGCAACATACCAGATGTTCATCTAAATGCACCATTGCGGCTGCGCCACCGCTAAAGCTAAGGCGGCACGCGGTCGCAAGGACGAACTTTAATCTCTTTGCTGAACTTTCTATTGCTTCTCTCAGCAGATATTTTTTACGATCTGAGTAGCTGCATCTTTGCTACTGCTCTATTACAATATGGAACACCTTATTCTCCGCGGCAGCGCTCACGCTGAGTATGTATGTGCCGCTCGCCAGCTTCGAGTTAAGTAATACACGTTCGTTAATAATACCGTTGTGCGCCACTATCTTGTTTTTATACACCACCTGCCCCAGCACATCTTTCAGTGATAATACCACTTCTTCATCACCGCTGCCATTAGGTACAGTTAATGATCCGGTTATGGTAAACTCACCTTTGTTCGGGTTTGGCACCACGCGCAATGCGTCGTCCTGGCCGTAATCAATGAGGCCTTCGTTATTAATAACGGTGATTGTTACTTTGTTCGAGCCATGTTCCCCGCCGCATACGCCAACGCTGGTCACCACGCAGGTCACCGAATCGCCGCTGGCATAACCACTGTTTATAAACGTCTGGTCAGTTGCTCCGGAAATTGGTGCGCCGTTTACTTCCCACTGGTAGGTGTTTGTTGCGCTGCCGGTAACCGACGCGGTAAGCGTATCAGACTTGCCTGTTAATATACTTGTACCGGGATGAGCCGTTATAGTAACCACCGGGATAAGCAACGGCTCTACATCGGGGTAAATTGTTTTGCTCACAGTATCCGGCACAGCACAATGGGCGCTGCTCACCATTATTACGCTTACCGAATCGCCGGGAGCCGGGGTATAACTGTACCAGGAGGTATCTGTGCCTGCGGGCGTAGCATTCACACTCCATTGGTAAACAGGCGCGCTGCCCGCGTTCACGGTAATGGTATATAAGGATAGCGGGAAACCTGCGCAAAGTGTGTCTGACGGAGATGCGTGAATAGTTACTGATGGGGTAACATCGGGTGTTATGGTTACCGTTGCGCTGTCGGGCATTTGTGAGCTACAGCCTGTGGCAGTATATGCAGCCGCAACTTTGTAAACCCCGGCGAGCGTTTGCAAACCAAAACTGATGGCCCCGCCGCTGCCTGCCACCGCGCTCCCCTCCGGAGCGCCGTCATAATACAACTGGTAACCAACACCAGAAGTTGAACCTGCAAGCCCGACAGGTATGCCCGCAGCCCCGGCGCAATAACTGCCGCCGCCGGTTACCGCGATTAATGCGGGTAATGGGTTTACCGTTACCGCTGTTGTTACAGAGCAACCTGCGCCAAGATAATAAGTGATAACAGCAACACCTGCGGCTACACCCGTAACAACGTTTGCCGGTGTGCCTGTAGCGGCTATTGATGCGCTGCCGCTGCTCCATATTCCACCCGCGCTGGTATCTCCCAATGTGGTGGTTGCGCCCACGCACACATTAACCATGCCGCTGATGGGGGAGGGTATTGAACTTACGGTTACCGTAACGGTTTGCGTACACCCTGTGGCCGGTATAGTAAATGTTACGGGAGATAAGCCAGGAGAGATACCGGTTATTAGCCCGCTGCTGCCCGCTATAGCTACGGCAGTAGTTCCGCTGCTCCATACCCCGCCGGTTGTGAGGTCGCCCAGGGTTGTGGTTAAGCCGGTGCATAAACGCAGGGTGCCTGTTATAGGGTCTGGCAACGGGTTAACAGTGAGCGTTGCGGAAGTAAAGCACCCGGAAGGTAAAGTATAATAGATGGTTGCCGGGCCTGCGGCGTAGCTTGTAGCAATGCCCGAATCAGTGATGGTTACCAATGCCGCCGTCCACGCGCCGCCGGGGATGGAATCGGAAACATGCTCGGTGGCGCCATAGGCGCATAGCGCAGTTATCCCGGTAATTGCCGGGACCTTGACAACATCCATAGCAAGGGTAGCCGCACAGCCTGTAGTAGCCGTATAGCTGATAACTGTTGTACCACTCGAAGCGCCTCCGCTGACAAGGCCTCCGGTACTGATGGTAGCTGTTGCGGGAACGCTGCTGCTCCATACGCCGCCAGTGCCGGGATCATGTAGTAATACGGTATAGCCCGCGCAAACCACAGACGGGCCAATGATAGCTGGCGGAGATGGTTCTACCGTTATAGGCGAGGAGTAAGTGGTGCAACCAACTCCAAGCGAATAAGTGATAATTGCCGTGCCGGTAGCTGTGCCGGTGATAATGCCTGACGCGGAACCAACAGATAAGACAAGCGGGTTGCTGCTGCTCCAGGCGCCCCCGGCAGGAAGGTCTGTCAAAGGCGCGGAAGCTCCGGGGCAAATTGTAGTGGCCCCTGATATTGGCTGCGGGAAGGAGTCTATTATTACGGAATCAGTTCTGTAGCAGGTGCCGCCAAGTGAATAAGTGATTATGGCCACCCCATAGGTTAATCCGCCTGTAACTATTCCTGTTGCGGAGCCTACAGTAGCAAGGCTGCCGGTGGTACTCCATCTGCCCCCGCTGGTGGAATCAGTGAGCAGGGTGGTTGTACCAAAGCAGGTATGCGATATACCGGTAATAAAGGCTGGCGCCGAATATACAGAGACCGTAGTGGTGGTGATACAACCTGTGGGTAAAGTATAAGTAATAACAGACGAACCCAGGGTGATACCGGTAACAACTCCTGTACCGGGAACTATGGTGGCAAAAGCCGTACTGCCGCTGCTCCATACCCCGCCTGTGGTAGTATCGGACAGCGTGGTTGTTGAGCCATGACAGATATTTACCTGGCCGTTAATGAGCTTCGGGAGCGGGTTCACCGTTACCAGGGTAGTCATCGCACAACCACCTGCGGTATAAGTAACAGCCGCAGTACCTGTTGTAATGCCGGTAACCATTCCGGATGCGGAACCAATGGTCACTAATAGGCTGCTACTGCTCCATATGCCGCCCGTAGTGGTATCTGCTAAGGTTGTGGTGCTTCCGGGGCAGGCGTGTTTTGTTCCGGTTATCACGGCAGGCAGCGGGATAACGGTTATGGTATCATGCTTTGTACAACCGGAGCCAACCACATAAGTAACGTAAGCTGTGCCAACAGCGCTGCCCGACACAATACCGGAAGATGAACCAATAGTTGCGACCGTTGTTGGGGTAATGCTCCATACGCCGCCGCCAACGGTATCGCTTAATGTTGCGGTTCCTGACTGGCAAACATGCGCAGGCCCTGTTATCAATGTTGGTGTCGGGTTTACGGTTACCGCAGTGGTGGTGTAACAACTGGAGGACAGGGAATAAGTTATAGTGGCGATACCCGCACCCATACCAGTGACTAAGCCGGTACTGCCAACCGTGGCTATGCCGGTATTACTGCTGCTCCATGTACCGCCGCCGGGATCGGTCAAAGCCTCTGTTGCGCCCACACAGATACCTGCGGCGCCCGTTATGGATGAAATGGCATTGACGGTTATCGTTTTTGTGGCAGTACAGCCCAGGCCTAATGTATAAGTGATCACTGCCGTACCCGTAGAAATCCCTAAAACAACTCCCGATACAGGGTTCACGGAAACAATTGTGCTGGCGGTACTCCATACTCCGCCGGGTATGGTATCGCTCAACGCAGTAGCAGTGCCGTTACAAATGCTGGCTCCGCCTGAGATGGCTGTTGGCGCAGGGTTTACCGTTACATTTTTCACTATGTACGAATTGCATCCGAGGCTGTCTGTTACGAGCAGGCTGACCGGGTGTATGCCGTCAACAGAATAGGAATACGAAGGCGCTGCCGCAGTGCTTGTTACGCCTGGTGCAAGAGTCCACAGCCAGGTAGCTTCAGTAGAAAAATAGCTGTGAGAGGCATCGGTGAATGTAATGACATTGCTCTGGCAGGCAGGGTCGGGGGAATAGGTGAAATTGGGGATAAGCGTATCTGCTTTTATTGTATCAAGGCCCAGGCTGAAACTACTGCACCCGGTGCTGTCGGTAAGCACAAGTTTTGGTATATATGCCCCGGAGTTAAGGTAAACATGGGAGATAGTGTCCGTCAGGGATACTGAAGAGGTAATACCATCATTGAAATCCCACACAATACCGGTGACGCTGCTGAACGCCGCGTTGAAATGCACGCGGAACGGCGTGCAGCCGGTTACCGGGACATAAGTGAAGGCCCCGGTATAACCAAATAAACTGGCGTAGTGGACTGCCGAATCGGTACAGCCGTAAGAATTGGTTACATAGAGAACGATGGCGTAATGGCCGGGTGCTACAAATACGCCGCTTGGAGAAACAGCAGAGGAAGAAGTAATACCGCCGAAGGTCCAGTAGTTAGTGCCGCCGCCTGTGCTGGTGTTGAAGCAACTGACATTAAGCGGGGGGCATACGGCAAAAGTATCACTGGTATAAAATGAGGCCGCAGGCGATGGATTCACGGTGATATAGCTGACGCTGGTAGCCGTATCGGTGCAGCCAAAAGCGCCGGTAACCACTAATTTTACGGTATATACGCCGGCTGCGGTATAAACATGTACAGGAGCGGTTTCGGAAGACGTATCTCCATCGCCGAAAAACCATAAGGAAGTCACTAACCCGGCGGAACTGTTTATGAAATGTGCGCCTGTACCCGCGCAGATGTCGGTGGAATAGGCGGCAAAAGACGCGACAGGCAGGAACACCATGGGATGTGAAGGACTGACCATAGTATCCTTGCAGCCGATATTGTCGGTAACTATTTCTTCCACGGTAAAGGTGCCGGCGGTTATATAATTATGGCTGAACAGCGCAGGGGAAAATGTGGTCAGTGTGTCACCATCGCCAAACGACCAGGAGTAGCTGGTTATAGTGGCTCCGGGTATATCGCTGCTATGGTCGGTAAGATGTATGGGCACGGGCGCACAGGTGGAAGAGATCGTGTAACCGAAACTATCAGTAGGGTGGGCCACTAAGATATTTTTAGTAAAGGTATCTAAGCAACCATGATTATCAGTCAGCAACAGGGTTACAGGTATAGTGCCGGTAGTGGGAAAAGCATAACCAAAGGTATCATCATAGACAGTCATGCTATTGGAGGAAGTTCTGATAACTGAATCAATAAGAGCGCCCCCGACATACCATCGGAATTTTGTTGCCCATGTCGTGTCCTCGTAGGCATCTTTCCAGACTTTTGTTTTTATAGAGTCGCCAAAATTTTTACAAATGGCTGTTGAAGCAGGATATAAAGAGTCGGTAAGCGGGGATAGTACCATACGGGAATGTGCAGTATCCCTGCAACCGGAGGCTGCATTATATGTGGTTAATGTAACCATATAGATGGTGGAGAGGGAAGGATAATCATGCACCACGCTGTCAGCTGTGGAAGTTGTGCCATCGCCAAATTGCCACAGATGGGTGTTATCGCCTAAGGAAAGGTCTCTGAAAGTAATTTGATTTCTGGGGATACAATCAAATTTATAATTAATAATGGCGTTGGGAGAATCAATGCTGTCCATCACATAAAAGTGATCGCTTGGGCAATTGTTGTACGCTGTTATAAGGTCAACTTTATAAATACCGGGAACGGTATAGATATGAGTGGGGGCCGCGCCTGTATCGGCATTACCATCCCCATAATCCCAGGCGTAATGATTAAACAGGCCTGTTGCGGTAGAAATGAAATGCTGAGGCTGGCCGGCACACGAATGGGTAGCAGGGGTAATGGTAAATGTAGGAGTGGGGGGTGGGGAGCCGATTATTACCGGGCCACTTGTATCTGCCGCGGTGCAGCCGTACGTAGTGGTTAAGGTACAGGAAAAGGAATACGATCCGCCTACCAGTGTATAAGTATGAACGGGTGTTGCCGCAGTGGACGCAGGAGTCCCATCGCCGAAATTCCAGGAATAACCACTCATACTGTATGGATAAGGGTAGGAAATATTATATGGAGGGGGTGTAGCGGGCGGCGGTGTGCCAAAAGCATACCAGGGGGGGCCGGCAAAAGGGTCATAAACCAGGGCGGTGGGTATTGCGTAAAAGTGAACATTTAATGGAGTACAGCCACTTGTCGGTCCGGTTAAGCCTAAGTCAACACTAAGGTAGTTAACCGTATCCCGCATTCCCACGGTATCCTTACAGCCATTGCTGTTGGTAATCACCATAGTAATGGAATCAATAGAGCCGGTAGGAGTAGTTACCATTCCGCCCGGGGGAAGATACTTTACTATGGGAACATTCCGTGTTACGGTAGGGCCGGCGCCAAAATTATAGAAGCCGGTAAAAAGATTTACGCCCGGGTAGGGGAAAGAATCCAAAGCATACCATGCAACGGTGCAGCCGGCAGGAACAGAAGCATGAAAGGTCAGCAATTGCGGGGGCGTACAAGGTTCTGCAGGGGTAATAGTGAAACTGCCGGCAGGGTGGGAGATAGAAATGGAGTGGAGCGCCGTATCATAACAGGTGCCGTCATAAACAACCAGCATTACTGTATATGTACCCGCCGTAGTGTAAGCATATGCCGGGCTGTCGGCAATTGATGTGCTGCCATCGCCAAAATACCATTTGCTGGAAATATGTGTTGTGCTGGTATTATGGAAAGTAACGGGCACATTCAGGCAGGCTATGGGTACAGGCGTAAAAGCCGCAGTCAGGTTGGCTACGGTTATATAATTGGGATATACCAGGCTGTCCATACAACCATGCCCGTCGGTTACTCTCAGGTTTATGGTGTAGTCGCCGTTTGCGGTATATATATGCGCCGGGTTCGGTGCGAAGGAGCTACCGCCATCGCCAAATTGCCAGTAATAAGATAATGGCGCAGTACCTATGGTAGTGCTGGTGAAAGAACAGGTGGCGGGAAGCCTGCAGAAGTAAGTGCTGGATGTGGTAAAGCCTGCATACGCGGGTGTGAATACATGGATGTAAGGGGTTTTGCTTAACGAATTAATACACCCCTTGCTGTTAGTGGCGAACAAGGTGACATTATAATACGGTGGCGTTGGCGATGCGTAAGTATGCACAGGCGTTATGGATGTACTGGAGGCCCCGTCGCCAAAATTCCAGTTGTAAGATAAAGTTCCCCAGGCGCCGGGTACACTGGTACTGGTAAATGTTACCGGTGTTCCGGGGCATATGGCCGTATCGCTGGCAGAAAAACTTACTGTTGGTACGGCATATGCGTGGATGGTTGCGGAATAAGTGCTGCTGCCGCCGCTTCCGTCGAAAGCGGTGAGGGTTATAGTATAAATGCCCGCAGTGGTATAAGTTCCCGAAACATTGGTAAAGGTTGATAACGGGGAACCATTACCCAGGTTCCAGGAATAGCTGGTAGCCCCGGTGGAAGTGTTGGTGAAATGCACGATCATAGGTGCACAGCCCGCAGTGTCGTCAATGGTAAACCCCGCCGACAATTGCCCTGTGGCCATAAAGGGTCCGAAGCATAGAAAAAAAACAACAAAAAGTTTCAATAAAAAGTTGGGCGCAACAATTTCATTCACAGGTTTTTTACCTGGAAATGATGCGTCCCGGAGGTTCCTGATGGTAGTGTTTGTAGTCATGCTGTAAAAAATTGGTCAGCGTTACTTTATAGTTACTTCTGTGTTATTTTATAGTTGCTTTTATTAAGCCCGGGAAACATTTATTCTGGCATAGGATATGTCTCCGGTTTATAAAACAGGGTTTTTAGAATATAAATATATAAAAAGAATGTCTGAATAAAAAATTTTTTTTATAGTGGGTCTGTCTTTTGAAGAAACATTTGGCAGCATTCGTATTATCAGTTGCCCCGGATTTCAGTGCCGGGTAAAGGGAATTTACAGGTCGGCTTTAGCCGGAATCCATTTACATACATCCCCGCGTACTATTGCTCAACCACTATATGAAAGGCTTTGTTTTCAGCAGCAGCGTGCAGTATCAGTATATAGGTTCCGTTAGCAAGCCTGTCGCTAAGTACCAGGTGTTCGTTTATTACGCCGTTATACGCCATTACCTTGGCTTTATATACAACCTGCCCCAGCAGATCCTTTATTTCTAATGTTACCTCTTCATCAATCTTATTTCCCAGCGGGCCTTGTATAGTAAACTCTCCTTTGTTTGGATTGGGCAGCACTGTTATAGTTCCCCTTGAAAGAATTGGTGTAGCAACCCCAACATTGTTTATTACTGTAACTGTTCCTCCATTTGCTCCCGATTGGCCGCCGCAGAAACCGACGCTCGTTACCACACAGCTTATGGAATCCCCGTTTGATGGGTTATCGTCTATGTAGGTTTGTGATGTAGCGCCCGGAATTATGCCGCCTCCGTTTTCCCATTGGTAGGTAAGGTCGGCGCCGCCGCCGGTAGCCGTTGCGGTGAATGTATCGCTCTGCCCGGTAAAGATAATCATCCCGGGATGCGCGTTAATAGTTACAACCGGTATCAGCAGCGGGTCAACGGTCATAATAATGTTACGGCTCACAGTATCCGGCCTCGCGCAGGTGGCATCGCTGGTAAGCAGCACACTTACTATATCGCCGTTCAGCGGGGTGTAAGTATAAGCAGCGCTGTCCGTTCCGCTGTTAACACTATTCACTTTCCATTGGTAGGCGGGAGCCGCCCCGCCGCTATCAGCGATAGCGGTGAATGTTGCCGGGGAACCCGCGCATATAGTATCTCCCAATGCCGAAGACAGGCTTACGGAAGGGATGATTGAAGGAGTGATGGTTACTATTGCGCTGTCAGGCATTGTGGCGCTGCAACTGGTAACTGTAGTGGTAGCCATTATGTAGTAAACGCCCGCACTGGTTACCAAGCCAAAGTCAAGTGTAGCGCCAGTTCCGGCTACCGGGCTGCCGGTGCTGGCGCTGCCATGATATAATTGGTAACTGGTGCCGGTATTGGAACCGGCAAGGACAATATGAACGCCTGTATCGCCGGAGCAATAATTACCACCACCTGATACCGGGTATAGCGCCGGCAATGGATTTACAGTGATCGCCCTGGTAACAAGGCAGGAAGGGGCAAGCGTGTAGGTGACCATGCTGGTGCCAGACGCAATGCCGGTGGCAACTCCTGTTGTTGACCCAATAGCCAGCATCCCTGCCGCGCCGGAACTCCATATGCCACCGCTTGTGGTATCTGTAAGGGTGGTAGCAGCGCCAACGCATACCTGCGCACTGCCGCCCACCGGCGAAGGGAATGCACTTACAGTTACCATCACGCTTTGCATACACCCTGTAGCCGGTATTGTGTAGGTAATTGCTGATGCGCCCGGCAATTCAGCGGTAATAAGGCCGCTTCCACTGCCTGCTGTTGCTACAGAAGGAGTACCGCTGCTCCACATGCCGCCGGGGGTAAGGTCGCCCAGGGTTGTGGTCTGGCCGGTGCATAAACGCAGGCTACCCGTTATAGGGTCAGGCAATGGGTTAACAGTCAGCGTTGCCGATGTATAACAACCCGAACTTAACGTATAATAGATAGTAGCCAGCCCTGCGGCATAAATGGAAACTATTCCTGAATCAGTGATAGTAACCAATGAGGCGGTCCATGCGCCTCCGGGTATGGAATCATAAAGGCGAATAGTATTACCATAGGCGCATAGTGGCGTAATGCCGTCAATCGGCGGCACGGCTACAACATCCATCGCAAGCGTTGCTGCGCAACCGGAAGCTATGGTATAGCTGATGATTGTTGCGCCGCCGGAAGCAGTTCCCGACACAAGGCCGGTGGTTCCGATAGTAGCCGCCGCCATATTGCTGCTGCTCCATACCGCGCCGGAACCGGGATCATGTAATAACGTGGAATATCCCGCGCAAATTACTGCGGGGCCTACGATAGCGGGAGGTAATGGATTTACGGTTATAGGAGCAGTATGGGTGGTACAGCCCGGCCCAAGCGAATAAGTAATTGTAGCAGTTCCAACTGCTGCGCCGGTTATAATGCCTGTTGCCGCGCCAACGGATAGCATAAGCGGGTTGCTGCTGCTCCATGCGCCGCCGGACGGCAGATCAGTTAATGGCGCCGACGATCCGAGGCAAACGACCGCAGTCCCGGTGATCGGGGAAGGCAATGAGTCAACCGTTACTGAAACGGTGCTATAGCAGGAACCGCCAAGTGAATAAGTAATTGTTGCAACGCCCGACGCCAGCCCTCCTGTAACTATTCCAGATACAGAGCCTGCGGAAGCAATACTGCTGCTACTGCTGCTCCATATGCCCCCGGCTGTGGAATCGCTTAACGGGATTGTTGTGCCGATACATACGCGCAAAGCCCCTGAGATGGCGGCAGGCGAGGAATATACATTGACCGTAGTAGCTTTTATACAACCAGTGGGTAAGGTGTAAGTAATCGTTGCTGGCCCGGGGCTGATACCGGTAATAATACCGGTGCCGGAACCGATAGGAGCAGACGCAGCGCTGCTGCTCCAGGTTCCACCTGTTGAGCTATCGGATAGCGTGATCGTTGAGCCATGGCATACATTATCCGGCCCGGTAATCATCTTTGGCAGCGGGTTTATAGTTACAGGCGCGGTGGTTATACACCCACCCTCTGTATAAGTGATGGTAGCGGTTCCCGCGGTAATGCCGGTAACTATACCTGTCATGGAACCAACTGCGGCTAAGGCGTTGCTGCCGCTCCATAAGCCGCCTGTAGTGGTGTCTGCCAGGGTTGTTGCGGTTCCCGGGCAAACGTGATTAATACCTGTTATAGCAGCAGGCAAGGGGGTAACAGTTATTGTATCATGCTTTATACAACCGGAACCAAGTGAATAAGTGACTACAGCCGTACCGAGAGAACTGCCGGTAACCGTACCGGTGGAGCCAATGGCAGCGACTGATATGGGCACAATGCTCCATATACCGCCGCCCGCTGTATCGCTTAAATTTATTGTTCCATGAAGGCAAACACTTGCAGGCCCTCCTATTGCAGAAGGTGTTGTGTTTACTGTTATCACCCGGATAGTAGAGCAACCGGGGGATAATAAATAAGTGATGGTTGTATTTCCCGGCATCATTCCTGTTACAATACCGCTGGTAGTGCCAACCGTAGCAACTCCGGCATTACTGCTGTTCCAGGTTCCCCCGCCGGGATCGGTAAGAGCGGTTGTAGCGCCCACACAAATACCTGTAGCCCCTAAAATCGGAGATATGGTATTGACGGTTATTGTTTTTGTGGCTATACAACCCAATCCTAATGAATAGGTGATGATAGCTGTGCCTGTGGACATACCCAAAACAGCCCCGGAAACGGGATTGACGGAAACAATGACGCTGCCTGTACTCCATACGCCGCCCGGTATAGTATCCGTTAAAGCGATGGTACTGCCCGGGCATATGCCGGAACTCCCGGAAATGGCGGTAGGGGCCGGGTTTACCGTAACATTTTTTACTAAGCTGCCACTGCAACCCATCCCATCGGTCACGGTCAGATTTATGGAGCGTACTCCGTTTACAGAATAGGAGTAGGTAGGTGCAGCCAATGTGCTTGTTGCGCCTGTGGCAAAGGTCCATAGCCAGCTTGCACTGGAAGAAAAATAGCTGGTAGATGAGTCTGCAAATGTAATAGTGTTGCCCTGGCAAACAGGGTTTGGCGAAAAAGTAAAACCAGGAATAAGGGTATCTACCTTTATGGTATCTAAGCCCAGGCTGAAGCTGGTACACCCGGTGGTGTCGGTAAGCACAAGTTTCGGGATATAGGTACCCGGGTAAAGGTAAACATGGGATGTGGTGTCTGCCAGGGATAAAGTGGTAGTAACGCCATCGTTGAAATCCCAGATAATACCGGTGACACTGCTTAACGACGCGCTGAAATGCACACGGAACGGTGCGCAGCCGGATACCGGTGAGTAAGAGAAAGCCCCTGAATAGCCAAATAAACTGGCATGGTGGATAGCAGAGTCGGTGCAGCCGAAAGAATTGGTGGCGTAAAGTTTGATGGCATAATTACCGGGCGTTACAAACACGCCGCTTGGAGAAACAGAAGAGGAGGAAGTGAGGCCTCCGAAAGTCCAGTAGTAAGTGGTGGCTCCTGTGGTGGTGTTAATACAATTGACATTTAGCGGGGGGCATACCGCAAAGGAATCGGTCATATAAAATGAGGCGGCAGGTTTTGGGTTCACTGTGATATAACCGGCGCTGGTAGCCGTATCGGTGCAGCCGAAAGCGCCGGTAACCACTAACTTTACAGTGTAAACGCCCGCTATAGTATAAACATGTATGGGCGTTGTAGCCGAAGATGTATCACCGTCGCCAAAAAACCATAAAGAACTTACAGCGCCCGTTGATGTGTTTATAAAATGCGCTCCCGCACCTGCGCAAACGGTAGTGGAATAGGACGAAAAAGACGCGCCTGGCTGGTGAACTACCGGATGTGAAGAACTGATCAGCGTATCCTTGCAGCCGAGATTGTCTGTAACTATTTCTTCCACATTGAAGGTGCCACCGGCCAGGTAAGTATGGGTGACCGGCGCCCCTGATGTGGTGGAAAGGGCGCCGCCATCGCCAAACGACCAGTAGTAGCTGGTGATGGCAGCCCCCGGCACATCGGAGCTATGATCTGTAAACAGCACCGGCACAGGTGCGCAGGTGGAAGAAAGCGTATAGCTGAAACTATCGGTGGGATGGGTAACTAAGATATTGGTAGTAAAGGTATCCAAGCATCCATGATTATCCGTAAGTACCAAAGTTACCGGAATATTGCCGGCGGTATGAAAGGCGTAAAACCCGGTATCATTATAATCAGAACTGGAAACCGTATCAAAAAGTACGCCGCCGGCATACCATGAATATTTTGTAGTCCAGAAGCTGCTCAAACCTGGGGTATCTAAGACATGGACATGAATGGAATCAACAAAATCTTTGCAGATGCTGGTGAATATGGGGGTTAAAACTGCTTTGAGTCCTTTCAGGTTTATAACAGTATGCGAGGTATCCCGGCAACCTGTGGCGGCATTATAGGTGGTAAGGGTAACAGTATCAACAGTATCAGTAATTACGGCAGGGTAATCATGAATAGGGTCAGGGGCTGTGGAAGTAGTTCCATCGCCGAATTGCCATAGATGGGTATTATCACCCAATGAAGAATCGCCGAAAGCAATTTCTTTTTTCGGGATACAATCATAATGATAATTTATGACTGCGCTTGGAGAGTCAACGTATTCAGTCAGATCAAAGTGAATGCTTGGACACTCGTTGTACATTGTTACCAGGTCAACGGTGAATGTACCGGGAACCGTAAATACGTGAACGGGATCGGCGGTAGTATCTGAATTTCCATCTCCAAAATCCCAGGCGTAATGGTTAAATACACCTGTTGCGGTGGAATTGAAATGTACAGGGCTGCCGGCACAGGAATGGGTGGGAGTAATAGTGAAAGAAGGCGTGGGTGGTGGGGCGCCTACAGCTATAGCGCTCGTACCACTTACGGCGGATGCAGAGCAACTGTTGGAAGTGGTAATGGTACATGAATAGGAATAAGATGCGCCTACCAGCGTATAAGTATGTATGGGTGTTGCCGCTGTGGATATTGGCGACCCATCGCCAAAATTCCAGGAATAACTGCCAACACTGTACGGATAAGTATATGTGGTAAGATAATTCGGAAGATAATAGGGTGGGCCAGGCGTACCAAAACGATACCAGGGAGCGCCTGCAAAAATATCATATACCTGGGAAGAAGGCGATGCGTAAAAATGAACGTTGAGCGGTGTACAGCCTTCTAATGGCCCGGTTAAACCTAAGCCCACAATAAGGTAATTAATTGTATCTACCTTACCCACAGTGTCCTTACATCCGAGTGTATTGGTAATGACCATATAAATAGAATCAATCCGCCCAAGCGGAATTGGGGTCGGATCACCCGGAGGAGCATAATTAATTACAGGGAATGTATGGCTTAATGTAGCGCCGGTACCCAGGAAACCATCAATATAGGAATACCAGGAAACCGTGCAACCGGAAGGTACTAAAGCAGTTAGCATAAGGGGCGATGGTGGGGTACATGGTTCTGTTGGTGTAACATTGAAACTGCCTGTAGGGTGGGAGATGACTATTGTATGGATAGCTGTATCATAACAGGTGCCGTCAAAAATAATTAGTTTCACCGTATAAGTTCCCGAGGTAGTATAGGCATATACCGGGGTGTCGGCAGTTGAGGTGCCGCCATCTCCAAAATACCATAGGCTGGAAACATGCGCAGAACTGGCATTGTGGAAGGTATCGGGGCTATTGATACAGGATGTGGATGGAGCTGTAAAAGCCGCAGACAGGTTGTTTACGGTAATATAAGACGGATAGACTAAGCTATCAACACATCCTTTGCCATCGGTTACTTTCAGGGCTATGGTATAGTTGCCTGTTGCGGTATAGGTATGCGATGGGCTTGGCGCGGTTGAGACGTAGCCATCACCGAATCTCCAGCTATAAGATAGTGGCGCAGTCCCTATGGTAGTGCTGGTGAAAGAACAGGTAGCCGGCAGCCGGCAGAAGTAAGTGCCGGAAGCGGTAAACCCGACAAATGCGGGTGTAAGTACATGCACAGATTTGGTAAGGGAGCCTACACACCCCTTACTGTTTGTTGCGATCAGGGTTACACTATAATATCCGTATGCAGGGTAACTATAGGTTGGGGATACTAAGGAGCTATGGCCTCCATCTCCAAATACCCAATAATAGGATAATGACCCCCATGATCCGGTGGTACTGCTACTTGTAAAAGTGATTGGTATTCCGGGGCAAACGGCTGTATCGCTGGCCGAAAAGTTTACTGTCGGTAAGGCATAAACACGAATGGTTGCGGAATAAGTGCTGCTGGAGCTTCCATTGTATGCTGTGAGCGTTATGGTATAGGTGCCCGCAGTAGTGTAGGTTCCCGAAACATCGGTATAAGTAGAGAGCGGGGAACCATTGCCCAGGTTCCAGGAATAGCTGGTTGCCCCGGTGGAAGTGTTGGTGAAATGCACGATCATGGGTGCGCAGCCTGCAGTGTCGGTAGGGTCAATGGTAAATGATGCTGATAATTGTCCTTTGACGATAAGCGGGCCAATGCAAAGGGAAAAAATAAGGAGGATTTTCAGTAGAAACCCGGGCATAGCTGTTTTTCCACTTATGATGGGCAGTGTTTTTTTACAGGAAAGTGATGCAGTCTGAAGGTTAGCCCAGGTAATGGTTATAGTCATGTTTTTATATAAGTTGGTCAACAGCATTTTATCTTTTCAAACCCTTGAATAAACTTTGTAAACCCTGGATTTATTCTGCTTAATAAGCCCGGAGTATTAAAAAAGTGGGGTTTAACATATAAATATATCAAAAGAACGCCTAAATAAAAAATATTTTTTGCAAGTGGATAGCTTTATTAATTTTCAGTTGTACAAAAATGGCAGGCAATGCAGAAAAACAGAAAATTTTGTTTAACCGGATTGTATTTTTACATACCTTTGCGCCCCTGGCAAGTCTTATACGGCCAGCTCCTGCTGAATCCCCCAGGACAGGAATGTAGCAAGGGCGGGCGGTTGTAGCGGTGCGATGTGAGTAACTTGCCAGTTTTTTTATTTTTAGATTCTCCTCTGTTATCTTTCTTTTTAAAAGAACTACTTTTAAATCATATACCAACAGCTAAAGTTTTAATTAACTTTGCCTGCCAAAACACGAAATAATATGAAATTTTTTATAGACACAGCAAACCTTGCCCAGATCAGAGAAGCTAATGACCTGGGTATCCTGGATGGTGTAACCACTAATCCATCGTTAATGGCAAAGGAAGGGATAAAAGGTTATGATGCGGTTGCAGCGCATTACAGAACGATCTGCGAAATGGTGGATGGCCCTGTGAGCGCCGAGGTGCTTGGAACCTCCTTTGAAGGTATAGTGGAGGAAGGGAAAAAACTTGCCGCCCTGCATAAGAATATTGTTGTAAAAGTGCCCATGATAAAAGACGGCATCAAAGCTATAAAATGGTTTACGGATAATGGTATCCAGACCAATTGCACTTTAGTATTTTCGGCAGGGCAGGCAATACTTGCCGCTAAAGCAGGAGCTTCTTTTGTTTCTCCTTTTATAGGCCGAATTGACGATAGCAGTTGGGATGGGGTGCAGCTTATTGAGCAGATAGTAGGCATATACAATTCACAGGGATTTATGACCGAGGTATTAGCTGCGTCTATCCGTAATCCCTTACATATTGTCCGTTGTGCGGAGGCCGGTGCCGATGTATGCACTTGCCCGCTATCTTCTATTTTAGGCCTGCTCAAGCACCCGTTAACGGATATTGGCCTGGAGCAGTTCCTCAAAGACGCTCAATCTATGCAATAGCCTTTGGGTGTATCTGGAAAAATCTTAATCCGGTTATAATAGCCGGATTTTTTTATGCAATTTTACAACTGCCTTTTTTGTAAATAAAAACTTAAACCATGCAAAGTTCCAACGACCTGCGGTTTGCCGTGCTTATAGATGCTGATAACGTCCCTTATGCAAATGTAAAGGGGATGATGGAAGAAATAGCCAAGTATGGCACGCCTACCTTTAAAAGAATTTACGGAGACTGGACAAAACCAACCGTATCCGGCTGGAAGTCTGTATTGCTGGAGAATGCGATAACGCCTATCCAGCAATATAGCTACACAACCGGTAAAAACGCTACCGATTCGGCAATGATCATTGACGCCATGGATATACTTTATACCGGCAAGGTGGATGGTTTTTGTATCATTTCGAGCGATAGTGATTTTACAAGGCTGGCACTGCGTCTTCGGGAGGCAGGGGTTAAAGTGATAGGTATGGGACAAAAGAAAACGCCATCTCCGTTTATAGCTGCCTGCGATAAGTTCATTTATATAGAGATACTCTCGGAAACAATAGAGATCACGCTCAAGGAAGAAGATAAGAAAGAGGATCCGTTACCAGCCGATACCATCAAGCGCCTCGACAAAAAAGCTATTCAACTTATATCTTCCAGTATCAGCGACCTTGCCGACGAATCGGGATGGGCGTTTTTGGGTGAGGTTGGCAACCTTATCCTGAAAAAAGAACCTGATTTCGATCCGCGCAACTATGGCTTTAAGAAATTGGGACAGCTTATTAAAAGCACCCAGCATTTTGAAATTGATGAACGCCAGACCGATAAAGGGAACATAAAACTGGTGTATATAAAAACCAAACCATTGAATAAAAACCAGCCCAAAAAATCTGCCCGGAAAAAATAAATTTTTGCAAAAAAAGAAAAATGTTGACAAAAGACGTAAAAATAACGACAAATGCTGTATCTTTGGGGGTATGAAAAAAGTCAAAGAATATACTTACAATGAAGAAGACTACTCCAGTACGGTGAGTGAGCCTTCTGTGGGTTATCTTATCAATGCAACGCGCAGTGGTATTCCATTCCGCAAATTTACCCGGATGACCGAAAACAGTCCGTTCAGCCTTGATGATTGGTCTGGTTTCCTGCATTTGTCTGAAAGGACAATGCAGCGGTACAAGAAAGAAGAGAAAAGTTTCGATTCTATATACGCAGAAAGAATACTTGAGATTACCATGCTTTATAACCGTGGTTCGGAAGTTTTTGGCAGCAATGAAAACTTAAATATATGGCTTAATTCAAAGAGCATTGCTCTGGGTGGGATCAAGCCGAAAGAACTCTTAGACAGCACATTTGGTATTGCGCTTCTGAACAATGAATTGACCAGGATAGAACATGGGGTTTTAGCATGATCGTTTACAGGCTTGCGAGAGAAAAGTATAAGAACGACCTGTCGGGCAGGGGCGCGGAAGATGCTGGCGGGCGATGGAACAGCAAGGGCGTACCCTTGTTATATACTGCTGAATCCCGCGCGCTGTGTGCGCTTGAAATAGCGGTGCATATTCAACTGAATATTGTTCCGCTTGATTATTTAATGATAACCATTGATATACCTGCTTTCCCAAAACCACAGGAAATATCTTATGCCCACCTGCCGGAGCATTGGCGGAATTTTCCAGAAATTAAATTCACGCAAAACATCGGCGACCGTTTTTTCCGGGAAGGAAAAAATCTCGCCTTGAGGGTACCTTCTGCAATTATTAAAGGCGACTATAATATTCTTATCAACCCGGCGCATATAGATTTCAGGTCGGTAAAAGTAGTATCTATGGAGCCATTTGAATTTGACCAACGCCTGTTCATAAAAGACGCAGAAGCCTGATGAAACGTACTGTTCCTTTCTTGTTGTTATTAGCCATGCTATCCGTAGTTTCAGGTTACCTGATGTCTAAAGCAAGATGGATAGCAAGGGTGGATATGACCTTTTTTCACAAAGACCTTAATTTCCTGAAAATATGGTGGCAAGGGGCAGCAGGTGTGTATATTGTATTACTGCTTTTGTTCTTAGTTCACTCTTTTTTGCAGAAAAAATTGTTGCCGGTTGCGGCCAGGTTATCGCACTTGCTTTTACTGTTGGCAGCGATGACAGGGTTCTATTTTACTTACAATGATTTCGCCAACAACCTGCCACATCATCTTACCGGGCGGCGGTTTCATATGGGTTGCTATTTGTTTTGGGCAGGCTGGGCGCTCATTTGTTTATTCTTTCTTTTTAAAAGCACCACATCAAAACAACTCGCTACAGATCCAGGTAAAAGGGAGCCAGCAAATTCTTGAAAGCTGCGGTGTATTGCTGCTCCTCATTTTTAATTATCAGTGTTTCTTCTTTTATCGCTGGCATTTCTTTTATACTAAACAAACCCACTATCCTTTTTACCGGCGCTTGCGGCTTATGGCTTATTGATAATTTACCGCATTCATTCCAACCCCGTTTCTCCAATAAGCCTTTCCACAATTCATATTCAGGATATGGGAGTAGGATGGATATATAGCCATTATCATCAAGGTTGGTTTCTATGGCATCTAAGAGTTCGTGGTAGTTTAGTGATAAGGTATGGCGGGCATTGGTTTTCCTTACGTCATCGCTGTGCAGGCTATTGTGGAAGAAAGGTGGGTTAACAATGATAAGATCGTATTTATGCCCGGAAACAAAGGTACGTGCATCGCCTTCCAGCACATTTATCCTGCCTGCCCAGTGCGAAGCGGATATATTATCTTCTGCCTGCTCTGCCGTTTCACGGTCAAGCTCTATGGCATCAATGATGATATGCGGGCTTCTTTGTGCCAGCATCAGGGACAGCAGGCCAGTTCCGGCGCCAATATCCAATGCCTTCCATACATTAGGTAAAACAGGCGTCCACGCGCCTTGTATGCAGGTGTCTGTGGTCACCTTCATAGCGCAGTTTTCCTGCGCTATCCTGAATTGCTTGAATTGAAAGTATGTGTTGCTCATTGCCATGTGGCCCGTGCGGTGGGGCTTACCGATAGATCCGCAAACTGGCCTTTAAGAAATTTATAATAACCGGTAATACCTATCATAGCGGCATTGTCGGTACAGTATTCAAACCGGGGTATATACACTTGCCAGCCGTTCTTTTCACCTGCCTGTTTTATAGCTTGCCGCAGCCCGCTGTTTGCGGATACCCCGCCTGCTATGCCGATCTGGTTTATGCTATATGCCTTTGCCGCTTTCTCCAATTTCACCATCAGCATTTTAATAATGGTATATTGCACCGAAGCGCAAATATCATTTAGGTTCTTTTCCACAAATTCCGGGTCGGCTTTTTTTTGCGCCTGCAAAAAATACAGCACCGATGTTTTAATGCCGCTGAAGCTGAATTGAAAATCTTTCATTTCGCTCATTGGGAATTTGAAGCGCAAAGGGTCGCCTGCCTTTGCCAGCTTGTCAACCAATGGGCCGCCGGGGTAGGGTAGGCCAAGCATTTTTGCAACTTTATCGAAAGCCTCGCCTGCGGCGTCGTCTATGGTTTCTCCCAGCACTTCCATGTCTAAATAGTCCCTGCACAGCACTATCTGTGTATGCCCGCCCGATACTGTGAGGCACAGGAACGGGAACGCCGGGTTATCTTCTATAAAGTGGGCCAGCACATGCGCCTGCATGTGGTGTACGGCAATAAGCGGTACATGCAGCGCCTGTGCAAACCCTTTTGCAAAACAAGCCCCCACCAGCAACGACCCGATAAGCCCCGGCGCCTGCGTAAAGGCAACTGCGGTTATATCCTTTTTGTTCACCCCAGCATCTTTTATTGCCGCATCCACTACCGGAACTATATGCTGCATATGCGCACGGGATGCAAGCTCTGGCACCACGCCACCATAGCGCTCATGTACACTCTGCGTGGCTATCTGGTTACTCAGCACTTTTCCGTTTTGCACCACTGCTGCGCTCGTTTCATCGCACGATGATTCAATGGCAAGGATATTTATGGTTTGGGACATTGGTGCAAAAATATTGCAAATTGAGGTCCCAATAAGATTTTTTTGTTTTTCTAAATTATAAAACATCTATTAACCTGTGTGAAAAAATATTTTGTTAGTATTATATAGGTTACTACATTTGCATAGAATATAAAACAACATCTTATATGGATAGTCTATTAGATACATTATATAAAGAGTATAGAGCATTGCACGAAAAACAAAAGGTTGTAGCAAAAGCTATAACAACATATGGGGGTAAGATACCTTCTATGCCTGCTCATGAATATTCTTCGGATATATTAGAAGCTGCCTTTGAAGATATGGTTTCTTATCCTTCCGATGGTACGTGGAAGGAGAAAATACTATTTGCACTTAAAGAATCTGATAAACCAAGTACTGTCAGTATGTTGTCAAAAATAATTTTGAAATATCAACCGAAAACTGATTTAGAAAAAATAGTAGGTGCTTTAACTCAAACATGTTCTGCTATGGCAGTAGATGGTGATATAGATGTAGAGAAGGGGTATCGGAATAAATATAGCCTTAAAAATGGTAATTCAGAACAGACAGCATGACGTTAATAATATTAAACTGACTATCGGATGATGAATAAAAATACAAATTCAGAAGAAGATAAACCAATAAATATCTATAGCAAAACCTCTATTATCAGAACTAATAATCTGAATGATAACTTCAATGCAAGGTTAAGGAAAATAATATCAGGGTATAACGATGATTTTAACCCACTGGATTTAGGGAATCCAAGCGATATTCTTTTAAGTTGTGGAATACCCAATTTGCCTATACAGATGTCAGTTCAACGACTTGTAGATAAAAAATTGCAAACGAACCATCCATTTAGATTAGTGTCTGTTACTCATATGCCAGATTTTTTAGCCAATCCTATCGCAATATTTCAAAGTAAAACAAGTGCATCTTGTAAAGTTATTTTAACTGAAATGGAAGATAAAGAAATTAATATTGTAGTTCCCATTGAGATGAATAGAATGATTGGAAAATCCTTTGTAAATAGTGTGAGAAGTATTTATCCCAAAGATAATATTAAAGATGTTTTACAATGGATTTGTGAATTTGGTTTGTTGGAATATTGTGAAAAAAACAAAATCCTCAATTGGTTAGATAAACAGCAGTCCAATTCCGCTGACGTTATCAAACTAATTAAGGACAGCACAAAGATAATAAACAATTTTTGAAAAGAACAACGATTTATGGAAATTAACACATACCTATCTTTGCCCACCTCTAAGATTTCAGAGAGGAATCACTGATAAACGCATGTGCAAAAGATGATATCCAATATTCCCCAAACTCCAATCTAAAATTAAAAATACTCATATTAACACCCCCTTGTATTATTATCCACTAAGTTGCGTGAAAATTGAAAAATTAACAAACAGCGCTTTATTGTTTCATAAAGTAATGTTTATTGATAATCGTAACTTTCTTAAAATAAGTATCTTAACACCTATGTGGATAACTTTTTTATAGCACACCCCTTAATAAGTCTTAATTTTAGAAAAACCTTTCATCTTTTGGCTATTATAAAATAATTACTTGTTTATTTTATATTTTAATTACTAATACTGCGTTAATGGGTTTTAGAAAAATTTTGTTTGTCTTGTTTTTGTGGTCGGTAACTAATTGCTATGGGCAGGAATCAATGATGCAGGATATTTCACCCCAGTATTTAGAAAGGCTTATAGCTGCTGCAAAAAGTAATTATCCCAAGGCTAAAACTTTTGACCATTCCATAAACATTGCCCAGTTGAATGTAAAAAAAGCCAATCTTGACTGGTTAAACATACTATCTTTTATATATTTATACAATCCTACGGGTTCTGTTTCACAGGGCGTAGCGAATACGAGTTTTTTAAGTGGTTTCCAGGCGGGGTTTACGTTGAGTATTGGTTCCATACTGCAAAAGCCTGGTGAAATTAAGGTTACAAAGGAGGAGTTGGCGATTGCAAAGCTGGGGAAAGATGAATATTTTCTGAATATAGAGAATATGGTGCAACAGCGGTATTATACCTATATCCAGGAAAGATATTTGCTTAATTGGAAGGCAAAGGACCTGCAAAACTCGGAAAATACTTTTAAAGATATAAAGTACAAATTTGAAAAAGGAGAAGCAAGTTTTGAAGACTATAACAAGGCGCAAACAACTTATTCTGCCGCTATACAATCAAAAATACAGGCGGAAGGCGCTTTTTTAATTGCGAAATCGAACCTTGAGGAAATAATAGGGGCAAAATTAGATAGTATCGTTCAATAATGGAAGCTAAAAGGTATTTCAGTTTACTAAGAAAGCATAAGTACCCGCTTATAGCCATGCCGTTGCTGGTTATGGGCATCACATATTTCCTGGTCAGGAAACTGCCCGATATTTATTCTTCACAGTCCCGGTTATCTGCCGGGCTTACCGCCGGGTCGCAGACTATGCAGCTTGCCCAGCAATTGCTTAACGGTGGTGATAATATAGCCGATTCAAAGATCAGCCAGACTTTCAGCAATGTGACCCAGACCATGCAATTAAAGATTGTATATGACCAGGTGTCTTACCAGCTCATATTGCACGACCTTACTGCCAACGAAGCCCCTTTCAGGAAACCAAGCAAGCTGATGGGGTATCTGAACCCGGATTCAAAACAACATGCGATACAGGTATATACCGATTTGTACAACAACCGTAAACCACTCTTATTGACTGATCCTGACCAGAAAGGACTAAATGACCTGATCGTTTCCATGAAGTACAACTATGAATCGCTTCGGGATAAGGTAAAGGTATTCCGGGTAGAAAACAGCGATTTTATAGATGTTGCTTATGAGTCGGAAAATCCCGCTCTTTCGGCTTTTGTTGTTAATACTTTGTGCAAGGAGTTCATAAATTATTATTCAGCCCTTAACCAGCAAAACAAACTTAAATCTGTTGATTACCTGTATGACATGATGGAGAAGAAAAAAGATTCTCTCAATGTTAAAATGGAGTATCTGAAAAATTACAAAACGCAGCACCAGGTATTTAATATCACCAGCCAGACAACGGGGCTTTATGGCCAGATAGCCACATACGAAGGCCGCCTGCAGGAAGAAGAAAGGGCTGTGGAAGCCAATACAGAGGCCATCAACAGTATCAACTCGAAATTTAACGCTGAAGAAAAAGAATACATGGAAGGCACTTTGTCTTCTGTAAACCAGGATATTGTGTCGTTACAGGATAAGCTGAACGTGCTGAATGACCAATATGTAAAAAGCAATTTTGACCCGGCGATAAAAGACCAGATAGAAACCATGAAGGCTGCGCTTACCCAAAAGATCAACCAGTCAACCGATAAGTATATTGTAAACCCTCTCATGTCGAAAGAGAGCTTAATTTCCGAAAAGCTAAAGCTGGAAAATGACCGGGCATTGGCAAAGGGAAGTATCAGTTCCATCAGGTATGCTATAGAGGTTCTTAAAGACAAATTAGAGTCGCTGGCGCCAAATGAATCTGTGATACAGGCGCTACAGGCCGATATTGATGAAACGCAAAAAGAATATATTGACATATTAGGACGGTATAACCAAAGCGCAATGCAGCTTAGTTCCACGGTTCCTATAAAGGTTATTGAGCCGGCATTGCCGGGAGATAAGCAACCGTCTAAAAAAATAGTTTCGGTAGTGCTGAGCGGGGTTGTGAGTTTTATAGTTTACCTGCTCATATTGTTCATACTTTTTTACTTAGATGATTCCATAAAGGTGGCTGATGATCTTGTCAATAAAACCGATTCAAGAGTGCTTGGTGCATTGCCAATGATAAAGACATCGTTTATGGACATGCAAAGGCTCTGGAATGTGGAACCGGTTGGTTCGGTTGGCACTGAGGTGAAGAAACTTATAGGTACCGTGCGGTCGGACATAAAAAAACTGCCAGGTAAGAGCGCAGTAAGCCCCGCAAATACCGAGTTTAAAAAACTGATACGCTCCACCCGTTTCGAGATCAATATGGCATTGATGGGAGGGCGTAACCTCGTCATTACCAGCCTGGTTGAAGAAGAAGGCAAAACGCTTATCTGTTTAAGTATGGTCAGCGCTTTCCAGATGATGAATAAAAAGGTTTTGCTCATTGATGGTAATTTCCTTAACCCGGGGATCACGAATATGACCAAGCCAAAATATTTTATTGAGGATTATTTAGTTGGCAGATCCTCTTTGGATCAGATAGTGGATGAGGGGGATATAACTGTGCTTGGGAACAAGGGTATGGATATTTCTCTTTTCGAGATAAATACGGAATACCAGATAGAACAGAAATTGCTGGAGCTAAAAGATGTTTTTGATATTATTTTCATAGAAGCATCCGCTCTTAGCACCCTCAACCAGTCGAAAGAATGGATAGTGGTGGCGGATAGGGTGCTTTGTGTATTTGAGGCAAATGCAACAATATCGCATGAGATGAAAGAACAGATATTATATCTCAAAGCTATGGGTGGTAAATTTATTGGCTGGATACTCAATAAAGTAACAATGAATAAATAAAACCATTAAACCTAAAGTAAAGTATTAAGTGAAACTTTCAAAATAGCTGCAACAATATTAAATATAGCTAAATTTTTGCAAACTAGTATTTTTTAAACCCTGAAAGGGTGAGATATGTTAGCGATGGGCAACGCCCATCGAAACAACAACCAATAAAGATAGCCCTGTAGGGGCGAAATACAATTGTGGAATTTATTTTGAAAATTTCACAATGGAAATCAGGTATTGTGAAGAAATATAAATAACCATGGCCTTTCATATTTTTTATGATATTTGGATAATTCTTCAGATAATTATTGGGTATAACCTGGTCTTGCCCCTGCTGTTATATCTTGTATATGTTATTACCGGAAAGTATAGAATACAAGGAGCCGGGAAAAGTAAAGAACATGATTATGCTATCATCGTTACTGCTTATGAGCAAACAGATCATTTACCGGCTGTTGTAGATTCTGTTCTAAAACTCAACTACAGCAATTATATAGTGTATATAGTTGCTGATAAATGTGATATTTCGGGGTTGAAATTTAATGATGAACGGGTAGTTGTGTTAAGGCCTCCCGAAACGCTCGGTAGTAATACAAGGTCTCATTTTTATGCAATCAATCATTTTAATAGAAGACATGAGTTATTGATTATCATTGATTCAGATAATATTATCGGAAATGAATGTTTGAATGAATTGAACAAATATTTCGATGCGGGGTTTTCCGCCGTGCAGGGTTTGAGAAAAGCTAAGAACCTGGACACCAATTATGCCCGCCTCGATGCTGCCCGCGATATTTATTATCATTTTTATGACGGCGAAGTGTTATTCAATATCGGTTCTTCCGCCACGCTTGCCGGTTCCGGCATGGCTTTCACCACCGGTTTATACCGGGAGTGCCTGGAAGGCCGGGATATAACCGGCGCTGGTTTTGACAAAGTGCTGCAAAACGAGATCGTAATAAGGGGCTACCGGATAGCGTTTGCTGAAAAAGCAGAAGTATATGATGAAAAGACTTCAGAAGCGGGCCAGTTGGTAAAACAACGCGCCCGGTGGTTGAATACATGGTTCAGGTATTTTAAATTCGGGTTTTCATTGGCGCCAAAAGGGATATTGAAAATGGACTGGAACAGGTTTTTGTTTGGCGTAATATTATTGCGCCCACCCCTGTTTATTTTTCTTATCCTGTCTGTTTTGTTTACTGTTGTTAATTTATGGATCAGCGCCACTGTTGTACTGGTATGGCTTTTGGGGTTTGTATGTTTCATTGCCGGTTTCCTGGTAGCCTTGCTGCATGCGCGGCCAGATAAAGCTATCTACAGGTCATTATGGGGCATACCAAAGTTTATTTTTTACCAGGTTTTGTCGCTAATGAAAATAAGGAAGGCCAATAAAATTTCAGTGGCAACAAAACATACTTATTCACGGTCGCAATCTAAAACCGGGCTATGAGATATAAACCATCAAAAGAAGCGGACGAGGCTTCATTGGCTAAAAAGAAGCGGATTGAGCGGGTAACCCGGATCGTTGCCTTGGTTATGGCATTTTTAAGTGTGTTTTTTTTCATGTTTAAGCTATTGTTTTTATAAATGAATAAAGATATTATTATACCAATATCGCCCCGTAAAAGGCATACAAGCGCCCTTAGGAAATTCTTTGTCATTGATAAACTGAACAGCCCTTTAGGATACTTGTTATTGTTTTCGTTATTTGTTGTTGTTGGCATTGGCATAGCCGATGTCGGCGATATATTTGGCATACTGGTTCTGGTTATTTTTATTGCGGTTCCATTAATATATTCGGTGGTGGCTTACCCAAAGCTGGGTATCTTGGTATTCCTGACAATGGCATATCTCATCATGTTCATTTCCAGGATGGGTATCGTACATATCCCCCTCGGAACTTTAATGGATGCCATGGAAGGGTTATTTATACTTAGTGTATTTATCAACCAGAAAAAGAAAAAAGACTGGGCGATGTTCAAAGGGCCGGTAAGCATTATGATATTGGTATGGATCGGTTTCAATTTATTAGAAGTGGTTAATCCTGCTGCCGATTCAAAGGAGGCATGGCTTTATACCATAAGGTCTGTAGCATTGGTAATGCTCACTTACTTTGTATTTGTTTATTATATTGACTCAAAAAAATTTATAAGGCTTATTTTTAAACTTTGGATCGTGTTAGCGCTATTTGGCGCATTTTATGCGGTAAAGCAGGAACGTATTGGTTTTTTCTCTTTTGAGGAAGCATACCTTCATTCAAATCCTGTAGTTGAGCAGTTACTTTTCATAGGTGGGGTGTGGCGCAAATTTTCTATTTTTTCTGATCCGGTAGCTTTTGCTTACAATATGATTACGGCGATCATGCTTTGTGTTGGCTTGATGACCGGCCCTACATCCCGGTTAAAGAAGATAATATTGGGTTTCTTTATTTTATTTTTCATATACGCTATGCTTTCTTCCGGTACCAGGGGTGCGTATGTGTTACTGCCGGTAACGTTATTAATGCTGGCAATATTAAAATACAGCAGGAAGGTTCTTTTGCTGGTATGCGTTTCGGCGGTATTTATAGTAGGGTTGATATTTGTACCAACATCCAACCCCACATTATACAGGTTTCAAACAGCATTCAAGCCTTCAAACGACGCATCCTTCAATGTAAGGGCAATAAACCAAAAGCGGATACAGCCGTTTGTTTTATCCCATCCTTTAGGCGGTGGCTTGGGGGCTACGGGTGTATGGGGCGCTAAATTCTCTCCCGGTTCTTTCCTCTCCAGTTTCCCACCCGATAGTGGTTATGTGCGGGTGGAAGTGGAGAATGGCTGGCTGGGGCTGCTCATATTCTGCATATTTATGTTTACGGCATTGGCAACTGGTATCAATGGTTATTTTAAGATCAGGGATCCCGAACTGAAGTCTTATTGTGTTGCCTGTATATTGATAGCATTTGCCTTGAATTTTGGAAACTATCCGCAGGAAGCGCTGGTTCAGTTCCCAAGCAATATTTATTTTTATCTTGCGCTCGCTATAATGACCGTATCTGTGCGGATGGACAAACAACTAAATGAGACAGGGTATGCCGGATAATGATGAAATAAGGAACAGTGATATTGTTGTGGTGAGCCAGCAACCCTGGGATACCGATATTGGCAGCACCTGTAAAAACATTGCTGAAGAGTTCAGTAAAAAAAACAGGGTGCTGTATGTAAATAATGCGTTGGACAGGCGCGCCTGGCTGAAAGAAAGAGCCGACCCAAAAGTGCAAAAGAGGATTGCAGTTATCAGGGGTAAAGAAAAAGGCCTCGTGAGTATAAAAGAAAACCTCTGGAACCTGTACCCGGATTGTATAGCGGAGTCGGTAAACTGGATAAAAATAAGGCCTGTATTCAATGCGCTCAATAAAAGGAATAACCGTTTGTTTGCCCGCTCAATCCAAAAGGCTATGGATGAGCTTGGGTTTAAGAATGTCATACTGTTTAACGACAATGATATTTTCCGTCCCTTTTATTTGAAAGAATTTCTGAAACCCATAATCAGCGTTTATCTTTTCAGGGATGTGATGCTTGGTGTTGATTACTGGAAATTCCATGGTAAAAAATTGGAGCCTGCGCTTATTGCAAAGAGCGATGTGGTTGTTACAAATACAGAGTATATAGCGAGGTATTGCAGGCAGTTCAACCCACAATCGTACAGGGTGGGGCAGGGGTGCAATTTAGACCTTTTCCGCATTCCTGAAAACAAAGTTATCCCTCCTGATATGGCAAGTATTCCCCGTCCCGTTATCGGCTATGTAGGCGCATTGGTGAGCCTGCGGCTTGATGTGGAAATACTGGCGCATATAGCTGCGCAGCGGCCGCAATGGAGCATTGTATTGGTGGGGCCGGAAGATGAGGTTTTCAGAAATAGCCGCTTGCACCATATGAATAATGTACATTTCCTGGGAACAAAGAAACCGGGTGAATTACCTGCTTACATAAACACATTTGATGTATGCCTGAACCCCCAGGTAATAAATGAAACTACCATAGGCAATTACCCTTTGAAGATTGATGAATACCTTGCGCTCGGTAAGCCTGTTGTAGCCACCAAAACAGATGGCATGAGCATCTTTGAAGAGGATACTTACCTGGCGGAAACTAAGGAACAATATGTGTCCCTTATTGAGCAGGCCTTGAGAGATGATAATGAAGCATTACAGAAAAAAAGAAGAACCGTAGCTTTGTCACATAGCTGGGAAAACATGGTGAAAGCAATATACCGGGTCATTAATAATTTTTTGGAAAGCAAGAAGAATGATGCGTCCAACATGGAATAATTACTATCTTTATACTAATCTCTGACTAATATTCAATAACTGCTAAAACAATTTTTTATGAAATGGTATAACTACATCTCGTGTTTTTTTGCCGGTCTTTTCATCGCCAATTTTGTGCCGCATTTTATACATGGCGTTTCCGGCGACGGCTTCCCAACACCCTTTGCCAACCCGCCGGGCAAAGGGCTGTCATCCCCTATGGTAAATGTTTTGTGGGGGTTGTTCAACCTGGTTATTGGTTATTTTTTATACCGGGGCGGCAAAATATCTAATGCTAAAATGCTTACGGTAATTCTGTTCTTCGCGGGCATTGTAACTATGAGTGTAATGCTTGCTATTGCTTTTGTTGACAAGATGCACTAACTTGGCTGGAAAATAATTGCCTTAAACAGAGCAAGGTATGACTGAAGAAATATCGGTATTAATAATTGAAGATGAATCTATGTGGTCTGATTCCATCTCCATGAACCTGCATGATTTTGGTTATACTGTTGCCGGTATCGCAAATAATTTTGAGGACGCAGTTATCGCGCTCGGCAGTTTAGAATACGATATTGTGTTGCTTGATATAAATCTGAATAAGCGCAACATCGGTATTGAAATAGGAAAACTTATTACCGCGCATTACCGAAAGCCATTTATTTTTATAAGCACGGTTACCGATAAAAATATTCTGAAAGAGGCTGTTTTAGCTGGCCCCTCGGCCTATTTGGGTAAACCGGTAACACCTGCGTCGCTTATAGCTACGATACAAAGCGCCATCAATAATTTTCACAACCATGTAGTTGCCGATGTTAAGAAAGAAGAAGATTATTTATTCTTCTTCATAAAATCAGGTAACAAGTACAAGAAAATAACCTGGAAGGAAGTTGTTTATCTGAGGTCTGACAAAAAATATACCTGCCTGTTTTATTCGCTCGATAAAACGGAATATTACATCAAAAGTACACTCACCAATACACTCCGGTTTGTAGTACCACAGGATATGCAAAACAAGTTTATCCAGGTGAACCGTGCAGAAGCCGTGCATGTATCTTTTATCACAGAGTATGCGGGAGATGAAATAAAAACCAACTATAAAACGCTTACGGTAACAGAAGCGTTTGTCTATGACCTGAAAAAAGAATTACGGCTTACCTCATAACCATTAGGGTATAATATTCACCCGACATACATAATAAATTACGGAATACTAATGTTTTTACTGGAATTGTTTATATTTTTCAGTTTCATTTCTATTTTTGTTTTAGGAACATTGACATAATAAATTTTGTAAGTTGGCGTAGTTAATTTTCTTTTTTTCAAGGCGTAAAAGCTGCGAATATTGAAATATTTAAAGATTTTACAACGTAGAAAAAAAGAAAAAAAACAAGTCAGGTTGCTGAATTTATTATGTCAACGTTCCTTATCCGGCTCCATATGTTTAGGTTCCTTATCCATAAAATCAGGCAGAACTATTTTTTATTTGTCAGATCTGAACAAATGAAGGGGCGTTTTTTTTTAGTTCTTCTCCTTGTTTTGTCTTCAATAAGTGATGAGGTTCATGCTCAAAATACCGGCCATTTTCATATTGATTCTCTTTTGCAGGAATTGCAAAAAGCAAAGGATGATACGAACAAAATAAAAATATTAGATTACTTATCCTACTATTACGAAGACATAAACCAGGGTCAGGGTTTAAAATACGGACAGCAGGAATTGCAACTGGCAACTAAGCTGAACTGGCAAAAAGGAATAGCCATGTCTGATAATAGCCTCGGCGATTACTATGAAAGTAAATCAGATTATCCCAAAGCGCTGGAATACTACCAGGATGCTTTAAGGGTATATGAAGTAGCAGGCGCTCAAAAAGTAATTGTAAATACTTACGTCAGGCTGGCCAGGGTGTACCAGCAATTGAGTGATTACTCAAAAGCATTGGAATATTACCTCAAATCTGCTAAAATTTACGAAGATACCGGGGACAAAAGCAAATTAGCGATCACTTACGGCGATATAGGTGGCATCTATAATGAAAGATCCGATTATCCGAACGCTATAGAATATTACCAGAAAGCCATTAAAATATACCTCGGAACGGGAGACAAATTTAATGTTGCGGTAAATGAAAGTAATATAGGAAATATTTATTTTAATAAAAGTGACTTCCCGCCAGCCTTAGATTATCATTTTAAATCATTAAAAATATATGAAGAATCAGGCCAGGCAAATAACATAGCTTATGAGTACCAGATCATCGGTAACATTTATATGGAAATGGAATATTATCCCACAGCTATACAATATGAGCAAATGAGCCTGAAAATAGCTGAGGAATCTGAAAACAGGGTGCTGGAAGCATACGTACTGGCTGCCATTGGCAATGCCTACGTCTCAATGGTGCAGGACAATATCCAAACAATAAAAAATAAAAAAAGCGCGGGGAAGTACATGTCTGAAGGTTCGATACCGGAGAGTAAGGCAGACCGCTTACAGTTGGCTGAATATAACCTGGAACATAGCCTCTCTATTGCTTCAAAAATGCACATCACCCAATTAGTGGAATTTTGCTATGAAACACTATCCGAGGCGTATAATCTTGATGGTAATTTTGACAAAGCAAATGAGTATGACAATAATTACCACGCAGCTATAGACTCGGTTTATGCAAAAGAATATAAGGAGAAGATCGCGGACCTGGAATTAAAAAACCAATACGACCAAAAGCACCTCGAAGATAGTTTAAAGACTAAAAACCAGCAGAAGATAGCCGCAATAAAACTAAACAGGCAGCGCAGCTACTTATTAGTAGCTGTTTGTTTTTCCCTGTTTGTAATGGTTTTTATCATTTTAATTTATTTCAACTACAGAAGGATCAGGGGCCTGCACAAAAAAGTGAGTATTCAGAAGACCGAACTGGAGAAAAGCAACCAGGATAAGGAACGCATATTACAGATTGTAGCCCACGACCTGCGCAGCCCGGTAGGTTCTATTTCCTATATCTGCGATTTGATGATGATGGGTGACCGCACAGAAAAAGAAGTGCTGGAATCTATGAAAATGATAAAGAACGCATCTCTCGGTTCATTAGAGCTTATCAATGAATTAGTTGGCCAGATTGATAACGGGAAATCACCCAATAAAAAATCAGCGGATATCGGTTCAATTATTATGGAATGTGTTGCCATGCTTGGTTTTAAAGTAAAAGAAAAGCAGCAATCAATTATTACCAACATACCCGGTGATCCGATATTTATCCTTGTTAACCGGGAAAAGATAATGCGCGCCATTAATAACCTGCTTGGCAATGCTGTTAAATTCAGCCATGAAAAGCAGGTTATTGAAATTACATTAGCGCATGACGCTGCAAATGTGATAATTACGATCAAGGATAATGGTATCGGTATCCCCGAAAACATGAAGCAGGAAGTGTTTGATATTTTCACTGATTCAAAGCGCTATGGGACACTGGGAGAAAAACCATTCGGGCTTGGTTTATATATAAGCCGCCAGATCATTGAAGCTCATGGGGGTACCATTACCTTTGAAAGCAAGGAAGGTGAAGAAACAGTATTTTATATCCGGCTGCCTAAAAATGCAGCCTAAGTGAAATTTTCAAAAGAACTTCCTCAATGTCGAAAATCATTATTTTATTTTTTTATTAACCAGATTCTTTCTGCCCTGAAAGGGCTTAATATGATAGCAATGGGCAACGCCCATTGTAAAAAGCAATTCAGGATAGCCCTGAAAGGGCGAGATAGAATTGTGGAAGTTATTTTGTCAACATCCTAATCTTCATTGAGTATTTTTAATTCTTTATTTGCCTGGTTTAGCCTTTTAGAAATTATTAAAGCTAATCTTTCAAAAAAAGTACCCGTTACTTCAGGATAAAGGTTGGCTATACGGTTGAATTTATCGCGGGACAAAACATAGAGACGGGTTTGGTCCACAGATAGCGCATCTGCCGAACGGGTATTGGCGCCCAGGAAAGCCCCTTCACCAAATACAGCGCCCATACATATTGTTTGCAAGTGAAGCTGTTTTCCGGCATTAAGCGGCAGCACTATTTTTATATTTCCCTGTCTTACAAAATATATTTCGTCTCCTTCATCTCCTGATTTAAAGACCGGTTCATCAGGATAGTAGTCTTTTTCCACAATACATTTTTCAATGGCATTTATGCTATATTCTGAAAAGCCTTTGAAAAATTCCAGTTCGTGTAAGTCCAGTATTTTTTTATCGTCCAATGTGTGCCCTTTTTCATCAAAAAGTATTTTATCTTCTATCCATGCAAGCGTGGTATCAAGGTCGTCAAAAAATTTCACGCCCGGATTTTGTAATAACCCAAAATCCTGGAGATATTTTTTCGGTTTCTGGCCGGTGGATAAAATTTCAGGAATAGCTGAAAAAATCAGGCAGCCATTATTTTCTCCTATCCTTACAAGTATCTTTTTAAGCATATTCGCAGCAGAATAGTCCAGCGATTGGATTCTGTGCATATCCAGCACCACAAATCTGCAGGTTGAAAAATAGGGTTCCAGTTTTGTGAAAAGCTGGTCTGTTGTACCGAAAAACAAGTGGCCGTGAAGTTGGATAATTACCGTTTGTTTTCCTTTGTCTTCCAGTATATCACGTTCAAAATCAAGGCGTATCTTTTTAGAGAAGATCTGGTCTCCGAATATTTTTCTCCGTATAACAGTAGCATTCATTTGCTCTTTTAAAAACAGTAAGATGGCCATTAAAGTACCTACGCCCGCCGCCTTTATCAGATCCAGTCTTGCTGCGGCAATCACAACTGTAAGAATAACAATGAAATCTAAAATAGTGGATTTATATTTTACAAGGGAGAATACAGAGAAATCAATCAGGCTTATGGCAACCACGATCAATATCCCGGCAAGTGCAGGTAACGGTATCCAGGAAACAAACCTACCCAGGAGCAGCAATATTATTAGCCCGTTAATGCCAACAAAAAGTAGTGATTTAAAAGTCTTTCCCCCGCTTTTTAAATTCTCAACAGAAGAGGTAAGTATCCCGGCGCCAGGTATGCCGCAAAACAATCCCGATGCTATATTTCCCAATCCCTGAACCATTAATTCCTTTTTGGGGTTATGATGTGAGAAAGTAAGGGAATCAAGGTTGATACACGTGTTCAGGGTATTGATGGATAGTAACAGCATAATAGTCATACCGGGAACAAAAATAGTTTTCAGGGTATCTGAATTTATTAATGAAAACAAAGACCAGCGGTGACTGACAGTAGTTATTATTGCTGACGCCGAAGAGGACATATCTCCCAATACGAAATGATTGTTATCCAGGGTTCTTAAAGCCGGGTCAACCAAAGCTATAATCCAATAAGTAATTATCCCGGATGTCAATCCCACAATTACCGCAGGTATTTTCTTTGTATATCGCCGGGCAAGAGACATGAGTACAATAGTAACCATACCAATACATACGCTTTCCCATTTCCAATAATTGGGGTTTAATATGCCATTGGCAAGGTTTATTTCATTTGGCAAACCCATAAGTTTTGGCAATTGGCCAATTATCACTAATAAACAAAGACCGCTCAGGTAGCCGGTAATAACCGGGTACGGGATGTATTTTATAAATTTCCCCCCGCCAAACTTTCCTATAATAACCTGTAATAATCCTGCAAACAGGCACAGCATAGTAACATAAACCGGGATAACATCAATAGGTACATTCCCTTTTTTCACTAATTCAGCTACAAATTCTGATACTACTGCCGCAGTGGCCGCGGTTGGAGCGGAGATCAATATTTTTTTCCCGCCAAATAACGGTGCTAAAAAGCAGATTGGAATGATACCGAGGATAGCGCCTGTGGCAGCCATAGATGAATACTGCGGGCCAAGCGGTGCAAAGCACATAAGACCATACGCAATAGTTGCCGGCAGCGCTACTAACAGCCCGGATGTACCCCCTAAAAAATCACCGGAAAGATTCCCGAAATAGTTTTTTCCAGTTTTCATTTAGTTTCTTTATGGCAGTAGAAAGGTAAGTTTTATGCAGGTCATAATTTAATTGATATAGTGGAGACAAAAGTATAAATAGGATTTGTGATCGGCACCACCGGCTTGTTATCGTAAGCTATGTCAGCAGATACTGAAAAAAAGAATTTCTTTGAAATGCGTATGTTGAATGTCAGGTAATCGCTTAACCGGTAAGCGTTAAGGAAATCGGAGATTTTATTCTGAAGGAATACGGCGTCAACAATATCACAATTGGCATTTATAGAAAACGAACCTTTGATGTATTGGTTTGTTTTATAAAAGTCGTTATTGATTATAGGCGCATTGGGAGGAATTAAATCGGGGTTAGTTACGCCGTTATAATTCCATTTTTCATTTTCATACATTACACCCACACCATAATAAACATCCTCCTTAGCATTGTTTATTAATTGGATACGTAAATTGCAGCCTGCTAAGTATCTTTGAATCAGGCCCAATGTAATATTCCACTGGTATTGTGTGAATGGTTCTAAAGAAACTATCCGGGTATCATTATCCCGGTATCGCAGATGTATGTATCCTAAATTCTGGATAACATCGCCGCCTGTAGATGTGAAATCACTTTTACCACTGAGTACCAGAATGTGGTCTTTGGGCATATAATAAGTAAGGTCGAAGTTTAATGCTTCATCAACAAAGCTATATTTCTGTTGATAGCTTGTAAATGAAGCGCCAAGCACTGCCGCAAACTTTTTCTTAGTTGTATCTGATGGGTCCGCTTCTACGGTTCTGTCAAGATTCAATATCTGGCTAAATAAAAATACCGGGTAAATAAGCGTTAATAAAATTAGTATTGACCTTTTCATTTGATTTGATTTTCAGAATAATGTAAAGGTTGGAAATAATTCCGTAAAATAAAATAGGGCTGCAATATTTATTGCAGCCCTGTTTTACTTTATATTTTTTTATTAATTAGTGCTTTGGAGCTTTTCCAGGAATTGGCGCTGGAACCGGCATTGGAGGCACTGCATGATGGTGAACTGGTTTTGCATTTGGGGTTGCATTAGGGTTAGGATTTGCATTTGGCGCAGGTTTTGGTGTAGGTTTTGGCGCTGGCGCTGGTGTGGGTGCTGGGGTAGGCGCTGGTTTTGCATTATGCCCTGCGTTTCCTGAAACAGGTTTTACATTTGGAGTTGCATTTGGCTCATTAAGGTTAGGTTTTTGCGTTCCACCGGTTTTTACAGAAGGGTTTGGATCAACATTAGGATTTGGTTTCTGCGTTCCACCGGTTTTTACAGAAGGGTTTGGATCAACATTAGGATTTGGTTTCTGCGTTCCACCGGTTTTTACAGAAGGGTTTGGATTAACATTAGTAACATTAGGGTTTGGTTTCTGTGTAACATTGCTTTTTGAAGGAGCAGGGCTTGGGTTAGGGATCTCACGTTTGCCATTTTTCTTAGTAGGGGCAGGAGGCGCTGCAGGAACTGGTTTTGGAGGCAGAGGTTTCGTTACGACCGGGGCGGGAACTGGAGTTGGGTTTGGAGCCGGGGTAATAACCGGGGGAGTGGGTGGTGGTGCAACCGGATTTGGATTTGCCGGGATTGGAGCCACAGGTACGGGTGGTTGAGGAGGAGCCGGATTTGGATTGTTTACAGGAGGTATCGGTGCCGGAACGTTAGGTGTGGGCGGCGCCGGTGGTTGATTTTTGCTGACTTGTGCATATGAATGTCCGAATGTACAAGCGCCTACGAATGCGATAAAAATTAGTTTTTTCATTTTTTTTGGTTTTTATGAGTGAATTGATAGGTCAAATGTACTATCAAGAAACACTACCTTGAATCACAAAGGAGACAAACAACCATAATCAGGGTAATGAAACTACGATTTAAGAGTAATGAAAGTTTTTTTTCAGAAAAAAAAGCAGGTAACTACACAATATTATTCTGAGAAATAGATGGGATCAGGATAAAACCAACGAATTGTTCCAAATACAAGCCCGGGTACTACATTTTATTTACCACGGTTAATCTATTATCGGGCAAGGTGGAAACATGCGCTGGTACCGGCCTTATTGCTTAATAAACTTGCGCACAGTATTCCCGTTATCACCGCTGAATGTGATATAATAAAGCCCGGCGGGCAATAGCCTTACGTCAACATTGGTTTGTATTGTATTCAGTAGTTGGTTAATTAATTTCTGGCCAATAGTATTAGTGATGGTAAATGAATGGTAAGCATCCTTATCCATAATTATTACCAGTTCATCATTAGCGGGGTTGGGGTATATTTCAATATTGTTTGCGGCTGCTATTGTATTTATGCCAACATTGCAGGGTGAGTAAACCGTAACTTTGAAGGTGTCGGAATTATAGCTACAACCCGAAGAATAGGTTACCCAATAGTTGCCTGCATAATGTACAGAGTCATTGGCAGATGAATCACCGTCATACCACAGGTAATTATTTCCGGTTGGAGCGGTTAGATAGATAGTGATGTAACTATCATCAGAAGATTTACAGGCAACTGTGTCATAGCTGTGGTACAAAGTATCCGGCATGGCATTGGTAACATGGAAAGTGTCAACGACTACCGTATCTCCACAGTTGATATTATACACAAAGTAAGTACCTGTGTCGGTGACTGTGAGGGTTGCGCCGGTGCTGCCATCGCTCCAGTAATAATTGCCGTATCCCGGTAAACCGCTAAGTGTAAGGTTTGTCATACCGCATTGTACGGTATCCTTAATGGTATAAATCGTATCGGGATAGACGGTACCGCCTGCGAATTTGCCGACATAAAATGTTTCCGTGGATGAGGGGTTTGTAAGCGTATCGGGGCCTATAATTACGTTTGTATAATTATAAATATCGCTACATAAAAATACATTGCCTGCCACATCACAGGCTATGCCTAACTGGTCATCGCTGCCCGTTTTCAGGCCGGAATAACCCACAACCCCGCCGGCAAGGTTGTACCCGGCAATAAATACCGGGTCGGGGCCAGGCGCAGCAGATATTGTAAGCCCATCTACGTATGCGTCTGCGTTATAAGCGCCGCCCACCCATACCTGTCCGCAGGAGGCAGTGGCAACGCTAAAACCCCATACCGGCGCAGATGCAGACCAGATCGTTTTATTCCAGGTCACCACATCCGCAGGTGAGTATTGCACCAGGAACAAAGCAAGCTCTGAATTTGGAAAGGTTTTTGTAACGGTAACGCTACCAAATGAAATAGAAGTATCTGCAAAACCGCCGGTCATGTATATATTGCCGAAGTTATCCCTGGCAAGGGCGGTTCCAAATGCGCCATTTCTGCCGCCGGCGCTTTCTCCCCATGTAGGAACTCCCGTGGATGAAAATTTAGCTATATAGGCTTTCGGGGTGCTGGTGGGTACGCCGCCATAAGGATTTGCGAGTGTACTGGAACCCACAGTAAATGAAGAGGAATAAAACCCACCGGTCACATATACATCGCCTGTTGTTGATACTGCAATACCAATACCATAATCATTGGAAGAACCACCAACAGATGAAGCCCATAGCGGAACACCCGCAGGGCTGTATTTGGCTACCAGTATATCATAGGTAAGGCCTGATGGATCATTGTTTGTGAGGATCGTTGAGCCAATTGCAGTGGTTGTGCTGTTGAAAGATGACGTAACGTATATATTACCTGCCGTATCTGTAGCTACTCCGCCATTTGCCGACATAATAGCTCCTAAAAAATCCGCTCCGTACTCATTTGTACTTCCACCGCTAACAGCCCAAAGCACTGTTCCTGATTGGCTTATTTTGGCGATAAAATAGTCCTTGTATAAGAATCCGGAAGCAGTGTTGGTTAAAGTAATAGAGCCGATCTGCATGGCGCCGCTTGTGAAAGAGCCAAACAAGATAAGGTTGCCTGATGGGTCAACAGTAATGTTATTCAGCCAGGTTGCGCCGCTGACAGTGCAACCTGCCCATAACGGTGTTCCCGAAGGGCTGTATTTCACCCATACACACGGGGCTGAGGTTGTAATAGTTAAAGTTACGCCGCCGCCAAAGTCCATTATTCCGGGTTCTGAAATTCCTCCGGCATACACATTTCCGCCACCGTCTGTTGCTACCGACCACGAGTCCATACCAACACCGCCTGTAGTGGTGCGGCCCCATTGCCAGCCGCTTTGCGCATTTACCTTATAGAAAGAAAAGAAAACAGCAAATAAAAAAATAAGAATAAGTTTTCTTTGCATAAAGCGGTTTTAGTATTTTGGCAATGTTCCTTACAAAGCCTGCTATACTAATAAGACGTGGGAATAATGGATTTGGTTAGGTTTTTATTAAATATTTATTGTTTAATACGAAATATAATGATTAATTGTTAATGTTTAATGATTAATGGACATGGGTAATATTGTCTGGCGCCTGTTGTCTGGCGCGAGTCTGTAGCAGAGCAAGAAGCGTGGCTGACTCGTGTCTGTGCAATTTAGCCAGTTTATAACTGGCGGAATATGTGAATTTACTCCTTCACAAACTTCCGCACCGTTATTCCATTGATCTTTATGAAGTAAACACCGGGCGGCATATTTGTTACATCAATCTGTACCTGTGAAATGGAAAGGGTCTTATACTGGTTGCAAAATAGCTCCTGTCCCAAAATGTTGCTGTTATTCATACAAAACCCCACACAAACTCATCAAGGTTATCCTGTTCCGTGAGGTTGAATCTTTTTTTTAAGCGGTAGCGGTTTTTCTTTACGCTAAGAGTGGAAATACCCAGCATATCGGCGCATTCTTTATTGTCTATTTTCAGCTTTATCAGTAAAAACTGCCTTTCTTCTGCCGGGGCAAGATCAGGGTAATGTTCACGTAGCCTGTTTATAAAACCCGGGTGTACTTTATCAAATAGTATTTTGAATTGCCGCCAGTCATCTTCCGTGAGTATTTTTAACTGGTACAGCTTGCTAAGCTGTTCATTATTTTCTTCTGTGGCTATAGCCTGCTGCGCATTATCCGTAATACTGCTCAGTTTTGATTCCAGTTCTTCTATGAACTTGTTTTTATTAATGATGCTTTCTGTAAAATGGGTTAGTTCTCTTGCATTTGCGGCCAATTCCAGTTTAGCTTTTTCTATAAGCAGTTTGTTTTTTTTATTCCTGTCCGTTAGTAATAAAATGGTTAGCACGGCGATAATAATCGTAAAAAACAGGGCTAAAAGATATACCAGCTTTTGAGCGGAGTCCGCTTTTTTTTCGCTGTTCAGTTTGGTTATTTCCGCTTCTTTTTTACTGGTCTCATACTTAATATTCAGTTCGTTGATGGTTTTTCCTTTTTCGTAATTATAGAGCGAATCGTTCCATTCTTTATATTTTTCATAGTAGTCTAAGGCCATTTTATAGTCGTTTGCTTCCTTGTGTATGTCAGACAGTTGCTGGTATGAATAAGCAATGATTAGCTTTTGCCCTTTTTGCCTGGCGGTATCTATAATTTCATTCAGCATTTGTTCTGCTATTTTAATATTTCCCAGGCGGCGGTAACATTTAGCCAGGTTTGCGCAGATAATTGGTATATGCCTTTCGTCTTTCAATTGCCTTGCCAGGTCCAGCGATTCAGAGAAATACCCTGCGGCCTTATCCCATTCCTTTAGCCCTATATATGCCGCTGCAATATTGTTCAGGCTTTCCGCTATTCCGCTCTTTGTGCCTATTTTCCGCCGGAGCGCAAGCGCCGGTATTTCATAATCAAGCGCCTTTTGATAGTCGCCCATTGCGCTGTATGTATTCCCAAGTACCGATTCAATATAGGACGTCATGTACTGGTCGCCATGACGTTGGTAATAGCTGAGGCATAAAAGCGCAGTAGCAATAGCTTTTTGAGGTTCATCCTGGTAGCGGTAAGCAATAGCTATCTCCCCGGTTACTTTATATACATCATCCGAATCTCTGATCTGCTCAAAAATGGCAAGGGCTTTATAGTTATAATTAAAGTCTTCGGGATAATTACCTTCAAAATGATAGTTACAAGCCTTGCCGAAGTAAGATTCCGCAAGGTCTTTTGGCGAATTGAGTTCTTTGTACAGCCTGATCGCCTCATCAAAAAAATAATCGGATGAGTCGTATTTTGAAAAATAACTGTATGCAAATCCTTCTGCTTTGGCTATAAGAGCTATTGCGTTTTTTCTTTGCCCTGCAAGTTGCCGGTAATAAAAAATATGCCGGTGTATCTGGTCATAATTATTCTGGTCGCTTAACTTGTAGAATAGCCCGGTATAAAAGCTGTCAATAATTATAGGATTGAGGTTTTTAATTTTCAGGTACGTGCCTTTGGGGTCTGTTGAATCTATTTTTAGCGATGCGACTTGGCGCTCATTACCCGCAATGTGAGGTTTTTCCTGGCAGGATACCGAAAAAATAATAACAAAAAACGCAATAGCGTATAATATCTGCCGGGTAATCATTTGTTGAATATATGGTGTGAGCAGGTACAAAAATAGGCTATTATCAATACTTTACAGCATTTGTCCACCTTTTTGTCCTGCGCGAAAAACAGCCGTTTATTATTTGTCTCCCATTTTGTGCGCCCCTTTTTGCCAACTGTTTTTTTATGTGCTTGGTCTTACTTAACGACAAACAAATTCAATTCATTTTTTAAAATCAAAAACTATGAAGAAGCTAAAAATTGTACTTATGTCCGCATCCATTTTAATGGGACAATCTTTGTACGCACAACTTACGAACCCAGCGCCATACTGCGCCGCCGGGTACGATGACGCCGCCGGGCCGTGGGCGATGGACGTTCCCCATTTCGTTTCAAACGTTACATTGGGTACGCTCAATAACACTACGGGAGATACCCAGTTTGCCGCGCCTCATTATGTTTATTACAATACGGTTGCGGCGCCAAATCTCGTTGCAGGTAGCAGTTATACTCTTTCTGTATCCCACGACCCAGACCCTTCATCGCTGCATTTTGTGGCTGTGTATATTGATTACAATCACAACAATAGTTTTGACGATACGGGTGAAAGAGTATTGCAGCAAACAATGCTTGATGGTACTATTACCAACCCCTCCGTTGAAACCATTACCATACCCGCAAGCGCCACAGGAGGCATAACCCGGATGAGAGTAATGGTGTTTGAAGATGACAACTATATTGCTACACATACGGATGCAACGCCATGCACAGCCGATTCTACCGGCAGTCTCGACTGGGGGGAAACAGAAGATTATAATGTAAACATTATTGCTGCAATATCCACTCCTGCACCGGTGGCCGCTTTTACTGCCAGTGCAGTAACCGGATCACTTGCAACGGTTTTTCACTTTACCGATGAAAGCACATACGCGCCTACGTCAAGAACATGGACTTTCTCACCTGCAACAGTTGCCTGGCAATCCGGCAGCAGTGATACCTCGGCTGATCCGGCTGTGAAATTTACGGCGGCAGGAACATACACAGCGAAACTATCCGTAGCCAATGCTTCCGGCAAAGACTCGTTAACTAAAACCAATTATATCACGGTAACATACGCGACGGGCATAAGTGAGATCAACGCAACAAATGCCCCGGTTATTTATCCTGACCCGGCCAGGAATTATATTTCTGTAGATGAAACATATATTGGCGCCGATTTACGCATAACTGATACACATGGAAGGCTTGTTTTGGCAAACAAGATTATGGGCGGGAAAATGGATATAGCTGCTTTGTCCCCGGGCATTTACTTCACAAGGATCATTAAAGAAGACCAGGTTTATACACAAATGCTGTCTGTAGAAAAATAATTTTTACACAGTAAAAATGAAACAATTATTTTCAAACCATTAAAACTTTAAAAAATGAACTTTCATTATAAAAGGCTCTTATTATCAGCTGCAATTATTTTAGCTGCAATAAATCTACACGCTACCACAAGAAAGGTGCTGTTTATAGGTAACAGTTACACATTCACCAACAACATGCCGCTGATGTTACAGACACTTGCCGCTACGCTTGGCGATACCCTGGTTTATGAAGAATCAGACCCCGGTGGATTTACATTGGAGGAACACAGCACATACGCGCCTACCATTTCGCTCATATTTTCACAACCCTGGGATATAGTGGTATTGCAGGAGCAAAGCGAGTTGCCCGCTTTCCCGCCATCGCAGGTGGACACGCAGGTTTACCCCTATGCCCACATACTGGATAGTATGATACATGCAAACGATAGCTGTACGCAAACCATGTTCCTGATGACCTGGGGCCATGCCGATGGAGACCCGCCAAATTGCCCCATATACCCGCCTATCTGCACTTATGATGGTATGCAGCAGAGCCTGCGCCAAAGTTATATGCAGATGACGCAGGACAACAAGGCTATTGTAGCCCCGGTAGGAGCGGCCTGGGAGGTGATGCGCGACAGCTTTCCCGCCATATGGCTCTACCAGTCCGACAGTGACCACCCGGTAGTACCAGGCTCTTACCTCGAAGCATGTGTGCTGTATAGTTCCATATTCCATAAACAAACCTATGGATGCACTTATAGCGACGGCCTTACCACAAGCGACGCAGAGATTATTCAGCATGTGGCAGATAAGGTGACACTTGATAGCCTTACACAATGGCAGCAATACGGGCATTACCCTTATGCAGGGTTCAACTATACGGAGGCGGGCAGTACGGTTACATTTTCTTATGTGCCAACAATAGCATCAGGTTATGTGTGGAGCTTTGGAGATGGCGCCCACGATACCACAGCAGTTCCGCTGCATACCTATACTGCCTCCGGCAAATATCAGGTATCGCATACAGCAGCTACCAATTGTTTTTCAGAAACCATTACCGACACTATACTTATCAATGCTGTTAACGGCATCGGCAATCCAATAAAAGAAGATACTTATCCTGTGAACGCGATACAAAAGGGCAATGGAAATATAACCTTTTTGCTCCCTGCAGTGCCGGTATATAATACCCTCGAAGTATCAGATGCCAACGGCAGGTGTATCAGGCGATATACGATAACCGGCAGCAGCATCACAGATAATTTTGTTCCCGGCTTTTACATATACCGTGCTTTTTCATTAGACAACGGTATGCTGTATTATAATAAGCTGATCGTTTATTAAACTGTATTTTAAAGAACGGAACGCCTTGTCGGAAATATGGCAGGGCGTTCCTGTTTTTTAAAGCGATTTTTCCAGATCGGCATATTCATCTTCACTAAGCGCCTGTTTTACAACTGCCATCCCCTCATCGAAGAAAGAAGTGGGAGCCATTTTCTTAAACCCGGAGAAAAGCGCCACCCGCTCATTATGGCTTTGTGCAGGAATCACAAATTTAAACCAGGTTAATAAAGTTCCCGGCGGATTTTTTGCCATTATCCTTCCCCGGTGAGCAGCCAGTTCTTCGTCTGTGAAATGCTTCCATAGCAGGGGTTGCGTTACTCTTTCTTCTTCCGCAGTATGCCCAAGATATTGGCTGTGAAATTCGCTGAACGCAAGGTAAAACTCTGCTCCGTCTTGCGTTACATCCTTTCCATCCCTTGAACCGGAATAGATTTTTTCAAGCAGGCGTTCCAGCCTGTTTTGGGTAATATGCAATTCTTCATGGTCTTGCATGTCGTGGTCTGCGTTGCCAGGGCAACGGGCCGCTAACTCCGATAGCGTTACATCATTCTCATCTGCAGTATGAATGGTCAGGAGTTTAAAAATGTCAACGCCTGAATTGTAAAGGGATTCTACTTCCCCTTGTTTTGAGAAATCTGTCTTACCGGCCAGCAGCGACAGTTGAGATAATGCGTTCCGCAATCCTTTGTGCGGAACATCATATATTTTCATTCTGTTCATATGTTGTATATTTAAAGATGCCTGCGTTATGGTAGAGACGGGATGCTCCCGTCTCTATACACGGGATGCTCCCGCTCTATATATGGTGAAAACAAAAATCCCCTTTTTTATCATCAAAGATAAAAAAGGGGATTGAAATATAATAAAAGAGCCTTTATTCTACATCTCCCAGGCGGGCAAGTTCTTTATCCATATCGCGCGCCTGCATACTCCTGGGGTATTCATCGCGGATGCGTTTAAAGGCGGCTTTCGCGTCATTGTTGTTGTTAGACGCTTCATAAGCAAGCCCCAACTGGTACAGGAACATGGGGGTAACCAGTATATCGTCCTTATCAGCCGTGGCCTTTTTAAAACTTTCTATGGCTTTGGCGTTATCGCCGCTTTCCATGTATGCCTCGCCCAGCAGTCCGTCTGCCATACTGCCTACCATGGTTCCCTTGCCGTTAAAATCCTTGAATGATTTTATGGCATTTTTGTAATCGCCCATTTTCATATAGCAAACGCCGGAATAGTAGTTGGCAAGGTTGCCGGCTGCGGTGCCGTCAAATTTCTTGGCGATCTTTAAAAAACCCACATTTTTCCCGTCGCCGTTAAGCGCCATATTCAGCGAGTCGGCCTGGAAGTAAAGCTGGGGAAAAGAAAGCGCGGTAGCGGCTTTTTCTTCCGCCGGGCCTTTATACATCTTGGTATAACCAAAATAGAGTACGATCACCGCCAGTGCAACGGTTGTAACCGTGCTTATGGTTTTCTTGTTTTTTTCATAGAACGCCTCAATATTATCCAGCGGATTGGGTTCCTGCTGTGAGGATTTTCTTACGGTACCTGGTTGGTTTCTTGCTGAATTTGCCATGTTATTATTTAAAACCCCAAACCCCTGAAGGGGCTTCCCCTCATTAACCTACGCTTGGGTTTTACGCAGGTTAGGGCATATTATTTTTAAAATCTAAACCAAAAAAATTTTCTTTTATCCAAGATAAAGCGATTCGGGCGGCAAAGGTATTTAAAACAACCTAAAACGCCAAACCATTTCCCAAACAAAATGAGGGGAAGCCCCCCCTTTAGGGGTTGGGGGTTAATCCGTTATAAACGGATAATCCTTGTCGGAATATACATCTTTGTACAGCTCGCTTTCATCAGGGAAGGGGCTTTCTTCCGCAAATTGCACGGCCTCTTCCACTTCCATTTTCACCTTTTCATTTATCATTTCTATCTCTTCCGCCGTTGCCCATTTATTGTCGGTAATGGTTTTCAAAACCTGGTTTATGGGGTCTTTTTCCTTAAATTCTTCCAGTTCTTCCTTGGTACGGTACTTGGCGGGGTCGCTCATGGAGTGGCCGCGGTACCTGTATGTTTTTATCTCTAAAAACGTTGGCCCGCCGCCTTCCCTCGCGCGGCGCACGGCGCGTTCCACGCCCTTATGCACCTCTTCGCAACTCATGCCATCCACGCTGTCGCCCGGCATATCATAGGCGTCGGCTATGCGGTATATATCCAGCACTTTCGACGTCCGCTCTACCGACGTACCCATTGCGTAATAATTATTCTCACAGATAAATACTATGGGCAATTGCCACAATACCGCCATGTTGAAGGTTTCGTGGAGTATTCCCTGCCGTGCGGCGCCATCGCCAAACAAGCATAGCGTAGCCCTGTCGGTACCCTGGTATTGCTCGGCGAAAGCTATGCCTGCGCCCACGCCTATCTGCCCGCCAACAATGCCATGCCCGCCAAAAAATCTTTTTTCTTTCGAGAAAAAGTGCATACTGCCGCCCTTGCCCTTTGTGCAGCCGGTGGCCTTGCCATAGAGTTCGGCCATACATTGCTTTGCGGGTATGCCCTTGGCTATTGCCAGCGCATGGTCGCGGTAAGCGGTAATGAGGTTGTCATCATCGCGCATGGCGGTCATGGCGCCTGCGGCTATGGCTTCCTGCCCTATGTATAAGTGGCAGAAACCGCGTATTTTCTGCATACCATACAGTTGTCCCGCCTTTTCTTCAAAGCGGCGTAGGAGCAACATGATCTCATACCAATACAAATATGTTTCCTTGCCAAACGGTGTCTGCACTATTGCTTAAATTTGTGCGAATTTATAAAAACTTTTGGTTCTATCCGCCGCTTTGAACAGTATTAATAATATAAATAAAATAACCTTGCTGCAATTCCGCAATTACAGCGCCGCGTCTTTTGGGTTCCCGACGCCGGTTTCCTGCATTGCGGGGCCTAATGGCAGCGGTAAAACCAACCTGCTGGATGCTGTCTATTATCTATGCTACACTAAGAGCTACTTTACCGCTTACCAGCAAAACAGCGTACAAAATGGTATGGAAGGGTTCCGGGTAACGGGCGTATTTGCCAGGCCGGGCAAGGAAGAAACCATTAGCTGTAAATGGAAAGCGGGTAAAAAAGAGGTTTCGAGGAATGAGGTGGAATACGAAAAAATAACCGACCACATAGGCATCTATTCCGCTGTAATGATAGCCCCCGATGATACAGAGCTTATAAACGGCAGCAGCGAACTGCGCCGCAAATGGGTGGACAGCATACTGGGCCAGGTGGACAAAAACTATTTAGAAAAACTGATGCGCTACCAGCGGGTATTGCTGCAACGCAACGCCTGGTTGAAATTGCAGGGCCGCCCGAACAACCTGCCAGGTGACACTACCGAACTGGAATATTACAATGGAGAACTGGCAACAGACGGAACCTATATCTATGAGCAGAGAAAGGCTTTTCTGCAACAGTTCCTGCCGTTGCTCAATGATTTTTACCACAGGCTGTCATCAGGCAAAGAGGCGCTGCACCTTACCTATACCAGCGACCTGGCACAGAAAACCTTAGCAGAGTGGATGGCGCAAAACCAGCAATACGACCTGCGCTACCAGCGCACGCTAAGGGGCATACATAAAGACGACTGGGAGATGTACCTGAATAGTATGCCCTTGAAACAATTCGGCTCGCAGGGACAAAAGAAAAGTTTTTTATTTGCCCTGAAACTGGCGCAATACGCCTACCTTAGTAAAGCGCTGGGACACCTGCCCATACTGCTGCTCGATGATATTTTTGAAAAGCTGGACCAGAACCGCATGGAAGCCCTGCTGCGCATCATCAGGGGTGAAGGCTTCGGCCAGGTGATACTCACAGACACCCATCCCGAACGCATAAAACAGGCATTCGGGGGTGGGGCAGAGGTGGGGTTTATTTATTTGTAACTTGCAGGTCAATCTTTATGAATAAAAGTGATTAATTTTGTAAAAAGCCTTTTTTATGGATATTGAATCAGAAAGAAGCCTGATTATTGAGGAACTAAATAATGTGAGTGAGGAATGGATATTGAAAGCCATAAAGAGGCTATTGAGATTGGATATGGATGATGATGATGTGCCTGAAGAACACAAACAGATATTAGATGAGCATATCAAGGAATATGAATCCGGCCAGGCTGAAACTATTGAATGGGAAGAAGTTAAAAAAAGGTTGTTCATTAAATAATGATATTTTCATCAAGATTAGTAGAAGACGCGGTGCAGGAATTTTCCCGGTTGCCGGGTATTGGCAAGAAGACGGCGCTGCGCATGGTGCTGCAATTGCTGCGCATGGATACAGGAGAAGTGGACGAGTTTACCGGCGCGGTTTCGCGGATGCGGCACGGGGTAAAGTTTTGCAAGCAATGCCACAATGTGTCAGACAGCGAAGTATGCGGCATCTGTGTGAACCCTGGCCGCAACCACCAGCAGGTATGCGTGGTAGAGACCATCCGCGATGTGATAGCTATTGAGAGTACGCAACAATACAGCGGCCTGTATCACGTGCTGGGCGGCATCCTTTCACCGCTTGATGGCATAGGCCCAGACCAACTGAATATCCATACCCTCCACGACCGGGTAAAAACCAACGAAGTAACCGAACTGATAATGGCCCTCAGCCCCACCATAGAAGGCGATACCACCGTTTACTATATAGCCCGACAGCTAAAAGACCTGCCCGTAACCATTACCACCATAGCCCGAGGAATAGCCTTTGGCGGCGAACTGGAATATGCCGATGAAATGACCCTGGCCCGCTCCATTGCCAAACGCCTGCCTATTGAGAATTATGTGACGATAAAAAACCCCTG
>Ga0206818_1026_pt1 | contig 56121 bp, 50 predicted proteins | sample Alteio_BWOrgCont_86_FD_152881 | JGI IMG/M metagenome (GOLD analysis project Ga0206818, IMG submission 152881) | Enriched cells from forest soil in Barre Woods Harvard Forest LTER site, Petersham, Massachusetts, United States -... | ecosystem: Environmental > Terrestrial > Soil > Temperate forest >...
CACAATAATGCCGAATATCCAATGGGATTGGATGCTAAAACTGACAATAATTGAAGCTGAAATTAGTAAGTAAAAATATAACCAGTTTTTGACCCTTTTATTAAAGGGTCTTACTTCTTTAGTATCAGGTTTATATGTCAGCATTGATTGTTTATTTTCTAACCAAAATAAATTTTCATTCTCACCCAAATATCGCCAGTGTATAATCCTTCTTTCCTTTTTGTATCAGTGTATATTTTCCATTCAGCAGGTGATCTTCTTTCAGCTTAAAATCAAGCGCGGTAACCTTTTCTTTGTTGATGCTCACGCCGCCATTTTGCAGCATTTTTTTTGCTTCGCCTTTTGAGGGGAATACACCGCTCTCTGCAAGAAAGGAGATAAGGTCTGCGCCGTCGGTGAGTGAGCCTTTCATACCAGTAACCTGCGGCACGCCATCCATTACTTCCAGCAGTTGTTTTTCATTCAGCGAGCGCAGCGCTTCAACAGACGACTGGCTGAAAAGAATTTCCGATGCCTGTTTTGCGAAAGAGAGGTCTTCTTCGCTATGCACCATTATGGTCATTTCTTCTGCAAGCATTTTTTGCAACTTGCGCTGGTGCGGCGCAAGCTCATGTTCTGCGATCATAGCCTTAATTTCATCTACCGGTTTGAAGGAAAAAACAAGCGCCATTTTTGCGGCGTCAGCATCAGTTAGTTTCAACCAGAACTGGTAGAACTGGTATGGCGAAGTACGTTCGCGGTCGAGCCACACATTGCCGCTTTCCGATTTTCCGAATTTGCTGCCATCGCTTTTTGTAATGAGTTTGCAGGTGAAGGCAAAAGCATCATTCCCGCCCTTTCTGCGTATCAGTTCTGTGCCGGTGACAATATTGCCCCATTGGTCGGCCCCGCCCACTTGCAGCAGCACATTTTGTGTTTTATTCAGGTGGTAAAAGTCATAGCCTTGTATCAACTGGTAAGTAAATTCAGTGAACGACATACCGGTCTCTAAGCGGTTCTTTACAGAATCCTTTGCCATCATGTAATTGACCGAAATGTGCTTACCCACATCGCGTATAAAATCAAGGAAAGAAAAGTTTTTGAACCAATCGTAATTGTTCACCATTACGGCAGAATTGGGAACTGAACTATTGAAATCTATGAATTTTTCCAACTGCCTGCGGATACTGTCACAATTGTGGAGTATGCTGTCCATGTCCAGCAAATTCCGCTCCTGCGATTTACCCGAAGGGTCGCCGATCATGCCGGTGGCGCCACCTACCAGCGCATAGGGTTTATGCCCCGCCCGTTGCAGGCGCATCAATAAAGTGATAGGTACCAGGTTGCCCACATGCAGGCTGTCTGCGGTAGGGTCAAAGCCTATATAGGCCGATGTCATTTCCTTCATCAGTTGCTCTTCTGTGCCGGGCATTATATCTTGCAGTAAGTTTCTTTCCTGTAGTTCGGTTATTAAATTCATCGGGTGTTTTTATTAATAAAAAGCAAAAATAGGGCATAGAAATTGGGTTGCGCGTATATTATTTATAATAGCATAAGATATGTTTTTCAATGATTTTTGGGCTACTGTTTTAATTTGCACAATTATTTGTTTTATTATTCCGAAATTTGTTTTTATCTTTCGGTACTACTTAACAAAACTTTAGGCGTTGAAACGAATTTTATTATCATTAGCTCTGGTTTTTCCTCTATGCCTGCAGGCACAGGAACATCACGAAATAGGTCTTACGGTAGGCGTGGCAAATTATTACGGTGACTTGCAACCAAAGCTATTTCCGTCATACGGCTATGCGCCAATGGTCGGGATTATCTATAAATACTTTATGAGTCCGCATTTCGGAATAAGGCTTGGCGCTTCTTACACAAATCTTACTGCGGCAGACAGCCTGAGCAACATACCTGTGGACAAAGCCCGCAACCTTAGTTTTGCCACACACCTGTTTGAAGTTCATGGCGCTCTTGAGTTTAATTTTATACCGATAGAGGTGCTGAAGCATAAAGTCTCTCCTTATATTTTTGGTGGTATTTCTGTGTTTTATTTTGACCCTTACGCGCAGGATAATAATGGGGATGATGTTTACCTGCGGCCATTAAGTACCGAAGGCGAGGGCTTGCCCATGTACCCCGACCGCAAAGAATATAGTCTTGTTAATGCTGCCTTCCCCTTTGGTGGTGGGTTCAAATTTTTCATTGGCCAAACCATCATGCTCACCGGTGAGATCGGCTGGCGTTATACCAACACAGATTACCTTGACGACGTCAGTAAGTCATACGTTAACCTGGATACCTTGCAGGCTTATAAAGGCGCGCTTGCCAAGCAAATGTCTTACCGTGGCAATACGGTAAAAGGATGGGATGGCAACTACCCGAGTTATGGTTTCCAGCGTGGCGACAGTAAGTCGAATGACTGGTTTTGGTATGCCAATATCACAGCCACTATTTACTTCCGCACCTTTGGTAATCCCAAAGAGTATCTGAAAACAAAATGCCCGTTCCTGTTCAATTAATCGTTTCTGTTTCTGTTTAACCCCTTGGAATTACAGGCAAATCCTCAGCTTCATTTTGTTGAGCGTGGATGGTTCATTGTCTTACTTGGGTGGAAGTATAATTATTATAGCTCGAAAATGTAATGCGAAAAGTTATTGTGGTGTTATTCCTTTATTTTTTTTGTAAGAAATCCCCCTGCATATGCTATATTGCTAATGAAATTCAGTTAAGTTATGAAAAAGGCGCCTTATTTATTGTCTGACGCGGAAAAGTTATGCGGGGAGTATCAATACCTGGTAGGTCAATCTTTTGCTAAAAAAGGAGATACGGTTATAGAATGTGTTACCATTGTGCCTTTTGATGAGGTAAGTAAAAAGAGATTCCTTATTTTTTATTACCTGTTCAATAATGCTGAGAGCGCTCTTTCCCAGGAGTATAAAGGATTGCTTTACGATATTCTTGTGATCGCAAGGTCGGTATCGGATGAGCATGAATTATTGCAGGAAGACCTTTATACATGGGTTACACAAAATAAATCGTTGATTGGCCATGATAGCGAAGTTGCAGGCAAAGTAAATGTTGCTGCAAAACGCCATTAATATTTTTTATCGTTCCTAAAACATAAATAGCCGGCATCATTTGATACCGGCTATTTGCATATAATAACGTTGAGTTTACTTAACTTCAGCAACCAGCTTTTTGAATGATTCTGGTTCATTCATGGCAAGGTCTGCAAGCACTTTGCGGTTAAGGTCTATGCCTTTTGCGGCCAGCTTGCCGATGAACTGCGAATAGCTCATGCCCTCTTCGCGCACAGCAGCATTAATACGCACGATCCACAAAGAGCGGTAGTCGCGTTTCTTCAGTTTGCGGCCAACAAATTTATAGCCCTGGCCTTTCTCTAATACATTTTTGGCAACCGTATAAACGTTTTTACGTTTACCGTAGAAGCCTTTTGCTTCTTTCAGTATTTTCTTTCTTCTCGCGCGCGATGCTACTGCATTTACGGAACGTGGCATATCATTAAAATTTTAAAACCCCAAGTCCCTGCGGGACTTGCTATTTTGTTCGGAAAAATTATTTACAAAACCCAATTACTGCTTTACTATTACATCACCAGCATACGCTTCACTAACCGTGCATTGCTTGGATCAACCAGGCCATGAATACGAAGGTGGCGTTTGCGGCTCTTTGATTTCTTGGTCAGCAGGTGGCTTTTAAAAGCCTTGTACCTGCGTATCTTACCCGTACCTGTAACTCTGAATGTCTTCTTGGCGCGGGAATGCGTTTTCATTTTCGGCATATCTTTCAAATTTGGGAATGCAAAGGTAATGAAATTTTTTTATTGAAAATTGAAAATTGCAGATTTTTTTATTTTAACGCGAGTTCTAAATAATTATATTGGGTAGAAACACCGTCAGTACCCCGCCACGGCGGGGGGCAGACGGGTGTTTCGTGTGTATGATAAATTGCACTTTTCTACTCAATAGCCGCGAACTAAAAGGCCGGGGAATTGGAATTTGCTTAAAAGTGCAATTGCATATAACCCCTTTCATTCTTAATTTGTCCGTCACTTTAATATTTTATACCTTTGCAGACATTTTAACAAAAAATAATCTATGAGCACGATGACTCGTTCTGAAATTGACTTCAAATTACCTTACAAAGTAAAAGACATAACCCTTGCCGAATGGGGCCGTAAAGAAATAAGGCTTGCCGAGGCTGAAATGCCCGGGCTTATGGCTATAAGGGCGGAATATGGCGACAGGAAACCTCTGAACGGCGCGCGTATTGCAGGCTGCCTGCACATGACCATACAGACTGCCGTACTCATAGAAACCCTCGTGGAGTTGGGCGCTGAGGTGCGCTGGAGTTCCTGCAACATATTTTCGACCCAGGACCATGCTGCTGCGGCTATTGCTGCTGCGGGTATCGGTGTGTTCGCATGGAAAGGCCAAAGCCTGCAGGATGCAGACTGGTGCATAGAGCAGACTTTGTTCTTTGGCAGTGCAGACCGCCCGCTGAACATGATACTTGACGATGGCGGCGACCTTACCAATATGGTGCTGGACCAATATACCGAACTGATACAGCATATAAGAGGCCTTAGCGAAGAAACAACAACCGGCGTTCACCGCCTTTACGACAGGATGCAAAAAGGTACTTTGCCCATACCTGCTATTAATGTGAATGACTCTGTGACCAAATCGAAATTTGATAACAAATATGGTTGCAAAGAGAGCCTGGTGGATGCTATACGCCGGGCTACAGATGTGATGATGGCCGGTAAAGTGGCTGTGGTTGGCGGTTATGGCGATGTGGGTAAGGGTTCTGCGGAATCGCTTCGCGGGGCAGGCGCCCGTGTTATTGTTACGGAGATAGATCCTATCTGCGCATTGCAGGCTGCTATGGATGGTTTTGAAGTGAAGAAAATGATTGACGCGGTAAAGGAAGCTGATATTATTGTTACCGCTTCGGGCTGCCGCGACCTTATCACTGAAAAACATTTCCGCCAAATGAAGGATAAGGCTATTGTTTGTAACATAGGCCACTTTGATATAGAAATAGATATGGCATGGCTCAATACCACCTATGGCGCAACAAAGGATACCATAAAACCACAGGTGGACCTGTACAACATAGACGGCAAAGATGTACTGGTGCTGGCGGAAGGACGCTTAGTGAACTTAGGTTGCGCAACAGGCCACCCAAGTTTCGTAATGAGCAATTCTTTCAGCAACCAGACGTTGGCACAGATAGAACTCTGGCAGCACCACAGCAAGTACGAAAACAAGGTGTATGTATTGCCAAAACATCTTGACGAGAAAGTTGCCCGCCTGCACCTGGCAAAGGTTGGGGTAGAACTGGATGAACTCACTACCGAACAATCTGAATACCTCGGCATACCGAAACACGGGCCTTACAAGGCAGATCATTACCGGTATTGATTTCTTATTAAACTGTTCATAAAATTTATCAGAACCCTGAGATTTCAGGGTTCTTTCGTTTTTAAGAAGGACATTTGCATATATGGGAACGGGATTTGTTATTAGTATCATCGTGATAATTATTGCCGGAGGGTTTTTATACCGGTCTATGCAACGGCGTGGCGGGAACAATAAGTTGCCAAAAGATACCCGCCGTTTGCTTACTGAAAATGTGGCTTTCTACAACAAGCTGGACGATAAAGGGAAAGCGCTTTTTGAAGCGAGGGTAAATGACTTCATTGCCCACGTATCCATACGCGGGGTGGATGTGATTATAGAAGACCTGGACCATGTGCTGGTGGCAGCCGGAGCAATTATTCCCATCTTTGCTTTCCCCGACTGGCGTTATAACAATATTTCGGAAGTGTTGCTGTATAAGGATACTTTCAACAAAGACTTCAGCGCTGATGGCGGCGAACGCAATGTGCTGGGGATGGTGGGCGATGGCGCTATGCACCGGGAAATGATATTGTCGAAACCCGCACTACGCGCGTCGTTCAGGAATCCGGCGGATGGCCATAATACCGCGATACATGAGTTTGCGCACCTGATAGACAAGGCAGACAGTGAGACGGATGGCGTACCCGAATATTTACTGGCGAACCCTTCCATTGCGCCCTGGGTAAAGATCATGCACGAAACTATAAACGACATGAAAAAGAAAAACCATTCGGATATTGATCTTTATGGGGCTACTAATGACGCGGAATTCTTTGCCGTGGTTTCGGAATACTTTTTTGAGAAGCCCGGCGAATTAAAAGAGCATCACCCGGAATTGTACGGAATGCTGGAGCAGATGTTCCATACTAAGGGTTAATGTGGAAATGCGATAATGTGGAAATGTGAAAATGCGGAAACACTGGCTCAATTCCAGGCAGATAAAGATACAATAGTGGTAGAATTATTAAAGCCTGTTCCGTGCTTTTGGTTAAGCACGGATAGCCGCAGGATATGGCGATAGCATCAACCAATCGAAAGACCAGGCATGGGCTTATTACCAGTCCCCATTATGGTGTTCGTGCATACGGCGGTAATTCTTGCGATGCACATAATGGTACTTGTTATGGTAGTGTGCCCATCTCCCCTCAAAGCAACTGCTAAGATTGATGAGCAGGACAAACAGTACAATTGATTTGAGTAACCTGTATTTCATAATTTAAAACTGGTTGAAAATTAGCGCTGCTTACAAATATGCAGCTAATATCGCTATTTTTTTTCTTTTTTCTAATTCATTACAGATTATTTGCTGTTTATATTGTTTATCGCTATGCTGGCGGTTGTTCCCCATTCACCGCGTTTCAGCAACATCATATCTGTAAATATCACGCACCAGGTAATAATACACGGCAAAGCCTTGATCTTGTATGGCAGTATGTAACCAAGCCGAATGAACTGGGGAAAAAAATCGGTACCGGAAAGCCCGGTAAATACAAAAACGAACAAAATAAGTACAGTGCGCCAGGTAGCCCTGGGCATGGCAAAATACCATATGGCTACACCCGTAACTGCGATTATATAAGTCGGTGACTCGGCTTTGTGGTTAAAGATAATGACCCAAACCAGCATAGAGGCGAGCGTGAGGAGTTTGAATAGCTCATCGGCATACATGCGGAAACGTAAGAAAGGCAGCAGGAATAAAACCAGCCCGGCAAGCGTTATATATGCTTTGCCGTTGATAACGCCAAACCAACTGTTCAGCCAGCCCGACACGGAAAGACCTGTTGCGGCTGCGGCGTCTGCTACCATCATTGCGGCCCAGTTGTGGTATTGCCATACAAGCGTCTGAAACGGGGTAACGAGCAGTGGCAGCGCGGCTAAAATAACCGTCCATAAAAGGGCGTAAAGAATAAATTTCAGTTTGCCGGGATAAAATAAAAACAGGCAGAAACCTATAGCTCCATATACCTTGATATAGGTGGCGACAACCAACCATAGCGTGGCCCATACGAGTTTGCCGTTTTGCAGGCAGCAATAAACCGCAATGATGAGGGCGCACAACAGCCCGTTGCTCTGTACATTGGACAGGCAGGTGAGCAGGTCGTTGGCTATGAACCAAAGGATGATGCACTGTACCCGTACCGTAAAAGGTAGCATACGAACGGCTATGAACAGGGTTACTACGTTCAGTATATTCCATACCGAAACGCCGATAACATCGGGCAGGTAAGCAAGCAGGCCCATGAATAGGGCAAACGTAGGGCTGTATTTATAAAGGTCCCATTGCTGGGTTGGGTAAATGGTATATAGATTATTGCCCCGGAGCAGGTGAAAGAAAGATTGTTTGTAAACGACATAGTTATTATACTCTGTAAACCTTGTGCCAATAAACCGGCTGAGTATGGCAGGGTCATTCATTATGTCACCATTATGCGAGAGCGGCGGGGTAACAAATAAGTGTGTACCGAGCATTACCAACTGCACCGATATGAAAACAGCGGAGCAGACATAAACGACAAATAAGGTGCGGGGATCAAAGATCAATGCCCGTATGGATTGCCACATGAATGTATTTATTCTACAGGCTACAAAGTATAAATAAAAGTTGGCAGTTTATACTGGTTGTATCCAGATAATAAACTGCCAACTTTATATTTTCAGGTAATTTAAGCCATCAGTTCTATAACCACCGCGCTGGCGCCGCCGCCGCCGTTACAGATGCCCGCCGCACCGTATTTTGCGCCGTTCTGCTTCAATACATTTATGAGGGTGGTGAGGATACGCGCGCCACTGCAACCCAGCGGATGCCCCAGCGCTACCGCCCCGCCATTCACATTCACCTGTTCCGGTTTCAGGTTCATTTTCTGCGTGTTCACTATACCCACTGTGCTGAAAGCCTCATTGAGTTCAAAGAAAGAAATATCTTCCATTTTCAGACCGGCCTTAGCAACCGCTTTTGGCACAGCTATAGCCGGCGAGGTGGTGAACCATTCCGGGGCTTGCTCTGCATCGGCATAGCCTATTATCCGGGCAAGGGGTTTAAGGCCAAGTTCTTCCGCTTTTTCTTTGCTAATCAGCACCAGCGCCGCTGCGCCATCGTTCATGGTGCTGGAGTTAGCTGCAGTGGCAGTACCTTCCTTCGAGAAAGCAGGTTTCAATCCCGGTATCTTGTCATACTTCACGTTCCAGGGGTTTTCGTCCCTTGTTATTTTTATAGGGTCGCCTTTTTTCTGTGGCACTTCCACGGGTATCACTTCATTATCAAACTTGCCTGCATCCCATGCCGCCTGGCTGCGCTTGAAGCTGGTTATGGCAAATTCGTCCTGGGCTTCCCGGCTTATATTGCATTCGCGGGCGCAAAGGTCGGCGGCATTGCCCATCGCATAGTTGTGATACACATCGGTAAGGCCGTCTTTGGCAAGACCATCAATCAGGGTCACATTGCCGTATTTATTGCCCCAGCGCAGGTTTTCGTTGTAGAAAGGCACATTGCTCATGCTTTCCATACCACCGGCCACCACTACATCATTATCGCCGAGCATTATAGATTGCGCGCCCTGCATTACTGCCTTCATGCCACTGGCGCATACCTTGTTTACGGTAGTGCAGGGTACATTGTCCGGCACACCGGCATAGCGTGCTGCCTGGCGCGCGGGGGCCTGGCCCAGGTTGCCTTGCAGCACACAGCCCATCAATACTTCATTCACTTTATCGGCGCTTACTCCTGCTTTTTCCAGTGCGGCCTTAATAGCCATAGCGCCAAGCCTTGTAGCCGAAAATTCTTTCAATGCGCCGCCCCACGCCCCTATAGGTGTGCGCATAGCGGAAACGATATATACTTCTTTCATAATTGCTTTTTTAAGTGGCGCAAAGGTAATTTATTTTCATGGTATCCCATTTTGTCTGAACTAAGATTTATAGGATTTCAGGATTATAAGATGTGTGTCGCACTAAAGAACGTGAAAATTAATCTGGGCCTTAATTTTGACTTAAAGTTCGGGTGGGTTTTGGGAACAGGCAAAACAGTTTTCTATGATAATGCTGTAAACGCACTATGATATGACGGTTGCTGTCTGTGATAGAAATTACTTTGTAGTATTAAAGCGGTTATTTTTGCAAATCGGGGCAATAATGGCGGAAGTTACTCAAGCCATTTCGTATTCTACTTTTGTGGGATTTTTCATTTTTTTGGAGGCGTCTAAAATCTCAATTCCTACAATAGAGCCAGCCTTATCATAGTCAAGAATGATACCGGGTTTATCTTCATCGCTTTCAGCGATTTTGTGTTCACTGAAAGTTATGTACAGCACATCCACATCCTTATTATATTTAACCTTCATAGTATTTGCTGATTTTTAGCTTTACTTAGTATTTACACTATCTTCATAAAGTGTATCGGGGCATAAATCAAGGTCGCCGGGCCAAAGGATGGAACCATTAAATGGTCTTACCTGGTTGAATATTTTTTGATCTTCCAGTGCAGAAAAAATGCCCCTATGCAAGTATGGCTTTACATCAAATAGCTTTTGTTCATCATTATTAAAAGTGATGAACAGCATATAATTTGGTTGCGGTTGAACGTTTTTTACCCGTGGGTTCATCATGTTGAATTATTTAAGCGGTTCAATCTGATAAATTTTTTCACCAGCAATTGCCAGCTTCCAATTTGCCATTAAATCTTCTCTATGAATTTCAATCCATGCCTCCACTAATCTTACTTTTGATTTAGGTAGCGAACCATCAATAATTTCACTGTTTTCAATACTAAATACGGCTTCATCTTCATTGTATTTCACATGAATGTGAGGCAGATGATGCCTGTTGTTATCATAGAAATACATCGTTACTATCAATCCATAAAACAATGAAATAACCGGCATGTTTTTTCTTCAAAATTACTGATAAAACACATTTATAGCAAATCTTGTTTGGCATTGACCGGCTACGACGTAATCAGAGATTACCGCCGAATTGGGGAAGCTGACGGTCAATTATCTAAACTTAGGACATCACCAAAAATAAATGGCTGTTTTAAATTTCGCTTAAATGTTGGTTCTATATAAATTGGAACAGGCAGTGCCATTAGTCTTTCATTGTTATTTTGGTTTACCAAGATAGCAAATTCCGTTATAAGTATATAAATCATTTCATCAAAAAGGTCCATCATTTTTTCATGACCTTCTATAAAATGTCCTGATTCACCATAGCGCTGAGTGTTGTATCCATCTTCCAATTCTTTTAATAAAGAGAGAAAGTCAGGTCTGCTAAGAATCCTTTCTTCAAGAAATTTGATGCCGCTACCAAGATTTAATAAATTTTGAAACCTATGTCCTTTAGAACCACTTTCCCAACTTATATTTTCCTTTTTCAGACAAGCTTTTATTAAATTTTCTAATGATTGCTGCATCAGTAAAAAACCTGGAACCAAAAAATCAAAAGGGGAAGATTCAAGACAAAGCCTTGCCATAACATAGCAGGATTTCCCTGACCTATACAACCTGGAGTGATTTGAACTGTCACTAAATCTACTTTTGATATTTAGCATTGAAATGTTTAACATAGGTTTAGGTGGTAAAGTTAATCTTTTTCAATTTTCAAAATAATGGTGTTTCTATTTTTGTTGAATAATCCTCAATTCTACAAACCCGCATATAATAATTACTTTTGCTTTTCAGCAATTATACCTTGAAACAAATCATTCAATCTTTTAAAAATTCACTAACTTTACTACAGAAAAGGAAATATATGGATGTTCACCCTCAATATACTTTTGACAAAGATGGTAATGCCGTAGGGGTTTTTATTTCTATTGATGAATGGACAGAGCTATCTCAAAATTTACAACTTGGCCTTCCTCAATGGCAAAAAGACGCCTTAGACGCTGAATTAGCAGCCATAGACGCAAACCCCAATTACCTGCTTAGGTGGGAAGATGTGAAAAAGCAATTTATTGCGTAATGGACTATACAATTTACCTTACTCCTTCCGCAATTGCAGACATGGCAATAGCAACCGATTACTACAACTCTAAAAGTGAGGGCTTGGGCAAAAGGATGGCAAATGAAGTTGACATGGTTTTGAGCCGCATTGCTGCTAATCCGAAAATATTTTCTTTCAGATACCGTGATATAAGAGCGGCAAAGGTTCCCTCTTTTCCTTATTTGGTTTTTTATAAGACCAGGCAAATACACAAAACCATACAAGTTATCAGGGTGTTTAATACCCATCAACAGCCATTTTGGAGGAAATAGAAAATTACAAGTAATCCCGGTACCCCCAACCGCATATAATAATTACTTTTGCTTTTCAGCAATTATACCTTGAAACAAATCATTCAATCTTTTAAAAGCGGGGAAACTGTGTTGGAGGAAGTGCCTGCGCCGGGGGTGAGAGGGGGTTGTGTGGTTATAAAGACTACGCGCAGCCTTGTGTCGGCGGGAACGGAGCGGATGCTGGTAGAGTTTGGGAGGGCGAGCCTGTTCCAGAAGGTGCGCAGCCAGCCCGAAAGGGTGAAGCAGGTATTGGGTAAGATAAAGACTGACGGGCTGCGGCCTGCGCTGGAGGCGGTCTTTAATAAACTGGGACAGCCATTGCCGCTGGGGTATTGCAATGTGGGCAGGGTAGTAGCTGTTGGCGAGGGCGTTACCGGTTTTTCGGTTGGGGACAGGGTGGCATCGAACGGGCCACATGCCGAGTATGTATGTGTGCCGGTGAACCTGTGCGCCCATGTGCCGGATAAGGTGAGCGATGAGGAAGCGGCTTTTACGGTGGTTGGGGCAATAGGGCTGCAGGGCATAAGGCTGTGCGACCCGCAACTGGGAGAAACGATTGTTGTCTATGGCCTGGGGCTTATAGGGCTGATAACTGCGGAACTGTTGGTGGCTAACGGGTGCAGGGTGATAGGTATAGACCTTGACGCCAATAAGGTAGCCATAGCGAAGAAAAAAGGCATCATAGCCATAAACCCTGCGGATGGGGAAGATGTGGCGAAATGGGTAATAGAAAACACAGATAAAATTGGCGCCGATGGGGTAATCATTACGGCATCGGCAAAGGGAGATGAAATAATAGCGCAGGCGGCGAAGATGTGCCGGAAAAGAGGCCGGATAATACTGGTAGGCGTGGTTGGACTGAACATAAGCCGCGCTGATTTTTATGAAAAAGAACTGACCTTCCAGGTGTCCTGCTCGTATGGGCCGGGGCGGTATGATGATAGTTATGAAAAGGGCGGTATAGACTACCCGCTGCCCTATGTGCGCTGGACGGAACAGAGAAATTTTACTGCTGTGCTACAGACTATTGCCAGCGGTAAGCTGGATGTAGCATCGCTGATAACAGAGCAGGTGCCACTCAATGACTACGCCAGGATATATGCGGATATAAGCAACCGGGCGTCCATAGCATCTATACTGGAATACCCGGAGGATAGCAATGCCTCGCATACAGTAGTGATTAATGCATGGAAATTTGCACCGGGCAATGGTGGCATAGGCATAATAGGCGCGGGGAATTATACAGCAATGACCATGCTGCCAAAATTGAGTGAGATTGGCGCGCCTATATATGCAATTGCAAGCGCGACTGGGGTAACTGGAACGGCGCTGGCGAAGAAATATAAAATAGATAAAAGTTCATCTGATTATAAAAGCATACTGAATGATCCGGCTATAGAACTGGTAATGATAACCACCCGGCACAATGAACATGCGCATATGGTAGTTGAGACATTGAAAGCCGGCAAGCATGTGTTTGTGGAGAAACCATTGGCGCTGAACAGGCAGGAACTTGACGAAATAATTGCGGTGTATGACGGGAGCAAGACGCTGACTGTTGGCTTTAACCGCCGGTTCTCGCCGCATATACAAAAGGTGAAGCAGTTGGTGGGCGATGCACAGATGAATGTGATAGCCACTATGAATGCAGGCAGCATACCACCCAATGTGTGGGTGCATGATATGAAGGTGGGTGGTGGCCGCATAACAGGCGAGACTTGCCACTATATGGACCTGATCACCTTTCTTACAGGCAGCAGGATAAAGGCGGTATGTATGAATGCTATGGGCGTGAATCCAGGAGCAAATACAGACAATGCTTCTATACTATTGCAGTATGAAAACGGAAGTACGGGGGTTATCAATTATTTTGCGAATGGCTCGAAGGCGTATTCAAAGGAGCGGATAGAAGTATATGTGCAGGAGCGGACTATAATAACCGATAATTTCCAGGTTACGGAAGGCTATGGAACCAAGAATTTTTCAAGGCTGAAAACGAAGGTGGATAAGGGGCATAAGGCGCAGTTCAAATTGCTTGTGGACAGTGTGAAGAACGGAGGAAAGGCTTTGATACCATTTGATGAGATAGTAAATACTACACTTGCGGGTTTTGCGGCAGTGGAGAGTTTGATTGAGAAAAAATGGATAAACCTATAAACCCCTGACCCCTAAAGGGGAACCTACTATTTAGCTGTAATTATAGTCTCTGGAAGAGGGCTACGATTGGGCTAATTAAAATTTGTGTTTGTATAGAATGATCGAATTATTATAGTACCCCCTTTAGGGTCGGGGTTAATAGGACAACATAAATGCTGATAGATATTATAGCAGGCGCGAGGCCGAATTTTATAAAGATAGCTCCGGTAATTGAGGCTATAGAGGAGGTGCAAAAGGCAGGTGTGGATATGCAGTACCGGCTGGTGCATACGGGACAGCATTATGATAAAAAAATGAGCGGTGATTTTTTTGAGCAACTTAATATCCCGTTGCCGCATTACAACCTGGAGGTAGGTTCGGGTACACAGGCGGAGCAGACCGGAAAGATAATGATGGGCTATGAAAAGCTGCTGCTGGAAAAACCCTGTGATCTGTGTATAGTGGTCGGCGATGTTACCTCCACGATGGCTTGCTCTATAGCCGCGAAGAAGGTTGGCAATATTAAAGTGGCGCATGTGGAAGGGGGGATCAGGTCGGGGGACTGGACAATGCCGGAAGAAATAAACAGAATTGTTACCGATTCTATTACCGATTACTTTTTTACTACCTCTGAAACGGCTAATAATAACCTGCGCGGTATGGGCGTAAAAGACGACCGGATTTTCTTTGTGGGTAATACCATGATAGATACGCTGTACAAGCAAATGTCCCGGTTACAAAAACCTGCTATTTGGGACCAGAACAATCTGAAAAACAAGGAGTATATTATAATGACGCTTCACCGCCCGAATAATGTGGATGATGGGGACAAGCTGGGAGCTTTAATTGCAGAGATAGTAAAAGCCGCGCATGGGCTGCAGGTAGTATTTCCTGTTCATCCCCGCACAGCTAAAATGCTCCATACAACAGGCCTGGTGGCAGACAATCTTATTGTCACCGAGCCGCTGGGTTATCTTGAATTTAACTACCTTGTTAAAAACGCAAAGGCGGTTGTTACTGATTCCGGGGGCATTACAGAAGAGGCTACGGTAATGGGCGTACCCTGTATGACATTGCGGGACAGCACGGAGCGGCCAGAAACCTGCATCATAGGAACGAACGAGCTTTTAGGTACAGACCCGGCAGGCATTGCCCCGGCGTTTGAAAAGTTGTTTGCCGGGCAATGGAAAAAGGGTGGCATACCTGAATTGTGGGATGGGAAAACTGCACAACGGATAGTGGGGCGGATAGTGGAGTTGTTTGGATTGGGTTAATTTGGTATTTGTTAACTTTAAAGTTACCTTTGTATTTTGAAAGAAATAAGAAAACTCATTTTCTACGAAGACTATTTTTCAGACTTTTATTCTGAACAACCGGAGCATATTCGTAGGAAAATTGCTTATGTATTTGATGTTATCAAGCAGACAGAAAGAGTTCCTGTAAAATTCTTGAAACATATAGAAGGAACAGATGGGCTTTATGAAATAAGGGTAGAGTATGAAAGTAATATTTACAGGATATTTTGTTGTTTCGATAGCGGGCAATTAGTAGTTTTATTTAACGCATTTCAGAAAAAAACAGAAAAAATACCACAGGCCGAAATTATGAAGGCACTGAAACTTAAAAACGAATATTTCAATAAAAAATTGAAAAAATGACTAAGAAAGAAAAATTAAAAAACGCCAGGTCGTTTGATGAGTTACTTGATATTGATTTTGGCAAGATTGGAACAAAGTCAAGAGACGAATATGAACAACAATCTCAGTATTTTGTAATTAGCGAAGTGCTAAAAGAAGCAAGGCAACAGGCAAATATGACACAAGAGCAACTTGCTGAAAAAGTAGGCACTAAAAAAAGCTATATTTCACGCCTTGAAAACGGCAAATGTGATATTCAACTCTCAACCTTGTATAGAATTTTTGAAGGCGGCCTTGGCAAGCGCGTTAATCTTATTTTTAGTTAAAAAGTTATTACGGGATAATTAAAGTTAAAAGCGATAAACGTAGCTTACTAAAGGTTTTTTGTAATTTTGTGTAAGAATAATTGATAAATTTATGAACACTTTAATAGCGACAATTCCGATAATTACTGCCATAGCAGCGGCAATTTGGGGGATATATGTTTTCAATAAGCAACAAAAATTCAAACGGCTTCAGAATTTGAGCTTGATTTTACAACGCTTTGGAGATAAAAAGGAATTTCTGGAACTTTTCAATTTGTGCGACCAGTCTATAAACATTGACCGGCAAAACAAGCAAATTACCTATAACCAGGATTATCTGGATAAACTGGCAAATGAAAATTCGGGGAATAAACTACAGTTTTTGGTTTTACTTGAAGAAGTGGCTTTGTATGCCAAGTCGTTTGAAGTGGATAAAGATTATGCCGCACATTTATTTCAATGGCATTTTTATTACGTGTATAATAACCCCAAAACATCGGAAGCGTTTTGGAGGAATTTAGGAGGATTGGTTGAAACAAAAGAACAATACTGGTCGTATCAAAAAGCATTTTCTTCTTATTGTAATCCGGTAAAATCATATCGTCAATAATACTTAAAATTAATTGGCTGGAAAACTAAGTAAAATAATAAATCTTGCTGGCAACATGGGGCTGCGTTATGTAGCTTATCGTGCGCGGTATGAGTTGTTGTTGAGGAGTGGGTTATTGAGGAGAAAGTTTCCTGCCGCACCACCTTATAAGCAGTATATTACACTGGCACAATGGAAACTAAATGAGGCTAAATTTTTCTTTGAGGATAAAGAGTCTCTTGCCATTCCCAGGAACCCGCAACATGTTTTAAAGGAAAATTTTGAGAACATAAAGAGTGGTAAGCTGCTCTTATTTAACAGCGTACTTGCCGACCTGGACAAGAATTATGATTGGGTAACAAATCCTGATTCCGGGTTTCATTATGATATTAAGAAGCACTGGACAGAGATAGCGGATTATTCAAAAGAGGCAGGCGATATAAAGTATGTGTGGGAAAAATCTAGGTTCTCCTATCTCTATGATATAATCAGGTACGATTATCATTTTAATGAAGACTGTGGGGAGTTTGTATTCAGCGAAATACTTTCATGGATAAAGAATAACCCTGTGAACTGCGGCCCCAATTACCGTTGCAGCCAGGAAATATCTTTGCGTGTGCTGAACTGGACATTTGCACTTCATTACTATCGTAATTCGCCCTTCCTGACGGAGGAGGTTTTTAACGAGATGCAGTATGCCATTTACTGGCAAATGAACCATGTGTATAAGCACATAAATTTTTCGAGAATAGCGGTGCGCAATAACCATGCTATAACGGAGACATTTGCACTGTACCTGGCTGGGTTATTTTTCCCATCGTTACCGGATGCCGATGCCTGGAAAAAGAAAGGTAAAAAATGGTTTGAGCAGGAAATAGCCTACCAGGTATATGAAGATGGCACGTACCTGCAATTTTCCATGAATTACCACCGGGTGGTGGTGCAGTTGCTGACATGGGCAATAGTCCTGTCTGAAAAAAACGGAGAACAATTCAGCGAGGTAGTATATGACCGTGCCAGAAAATCGGTAATGTTTTTAAGAACCTGCATGATAGATGAAAACGGCAAGTTGCCTAACTATGGCGCAAATGACGGCGCGTTGTTTTTCAAGTTGAATAATGGTCATTACCGGGATTACCGGCCACAATTGCAGGCGCTGGCAGCAGCGCTCAGGATGAAGGCCGGATTAAAAAACTTTTATGAAGATGTGACCTGGTATGGACTAAGCAAGGCGCCAAAAGATGAGTGGGCGCCCGCAAATGGGATACACGTTTTTCCTAAAGGAGGGTATTACATCATCAGGGAGCAGGACACGCTTACTTTTATAAGATGCGGAAGTTATAAAGACCGGCCTTCGCAGGCGGATAACCTTCATTTGGATATTTGGTACAAGGGCGAAAATATATTGCCGGATGCAGGCAGCTATAAATATAATACGGATGAACAAACGATGCGTTATTTTAGTGGAACGCAATCGCACAATACAGTGATGCTTGATGATAATGACCAGATGCTGAAAGGCGGGCGTTTTATCTGGTATTACTGGACGCGGGCATTGAACGCTGAATTGAAAGAAACCGGGAATAGCTATACTTTTGCCGGCTCCATCAATGCGTTCAGGTACATAAAGGATGGTATTGTGCATAAGCGCATTGTTATAAAGCGAAAAAGGGAGCCTGTTTGGGAGATACATGATGAGGTAACCGGTGCGCCTGCGGGGATGAGCATGAAGCAGCTATGGCATTTACCTTTAAGCGTTAAAAGTAAGGTTGATATTACTGCAAAAAATATGAAGGGAGAGATATTAACACCTCAAATGCAAGTGGGCTGGTATTCTTCCTTGTATGGGCAGAAACAAAAGGCAGGAGAATTGTATTTTATGGATAACAACAACGATATTAAAACAGAGATTAAACTTGAAGATTTTTCATCCAAAACAATGATTTTAGATGAACTTCGTGAGGCTATCGAAAATCTGAAACTTGTTAATGAGGGTAAATTAACTCCGCGCCCGGCAAGGGATATTTTAGATGAGCTATAATCAAGTAAATATTAATTGCAATTTTGAACTGCTACTTTCAATGAACATACTTCTTATTCACCAATACTTTCTGGAAGAAAATGATGCGGGCGGTTCGCGGTGGAATGAATTTGCGAGGATATGGACGGAGCAGGGACATACCGTAACTGTGCTTGGCGGGATGATGCACTATAATGGTAAAGAAAAAATAGAGGAGTACAAGGGTAAGCATTTTGTGAAAAAAGAAATAGGAAGTGTAACGGTTTGGCGATGCCATGTATCGGAGGCGTATAACAAACACTTTATCGGCAGGCTGTGGGGGTATTTTTCTTTTATGTTCTCTTCGCTTTATGCCGGATTGTTTAAGGCAAAGGGGAAGTTTGATGTTATAATCGTCACCTCGCCTCCGTTATTTGTTGGCATAAGCGGTTATTTAATTTCCAGGTTGCGGCATATTCCATTTGTGTTTGAAGTGCGCGACCTGTGGCCGGAATCTGCCATTGATACAGGTGTGTTGAAGAATAAATTTATCATCAGACTGGCTTATTGGGTGGAGGGTTTTATTTATAAAAGGGCAACATTGGTGAATGTGCTGACTCCTGCTTTTTATAAAGCGCTGAAAGAAAAGAAAGGCGTACCGGAAAAGAAACTGGTACAAATACCGAACGCGGCAGATTTTAGCCTTTCGGAAAAACTGCTTCGTGATTTCGACCGGGAGGCATTTCGTAAAGAGCATGTGCTGGAGGGGAAATTTGTAATTACCTATGTAGGTGCGCATGGTGTTGCCAACTATTTAGACCAGCTATTAGATGCAGGCGTAGCATTGGCGGATACTAATGTGTTGTTCCTGTTGATAGGCCAGGGTATGGAAAAAGACAGGCTGAAAAAAATGGCTGAACAAAGGAAGATTAATAACGTTCGGTTTCTTGATCCTGTGCCGAAGTCGGAAGTGTTTTGTTACATACTTGCATCAGAAATGGGTGCATCGGTATTGAAAAATGTGGAAACTTTTAAGACCATATACTCTAACAAAACGTTTGATTACATGTCTTGCAAAAAGCCGATACTTATGGCTATAGATGGAGCGTCGCGGGAGTTGGTGGAGGCTGCGCAGGCGGGCAGCTATGTGGAACCGGAAAATACAATAGAGTATAATAGTGTCATCCGCATATACCTTGCCGACCCCACAAGGTTGGTAAGGGAGGGAGAGAACGGTTATAGGTTTGCAAAAGAAAATTTTGACAGGGAAGTGTTGGCTAAAAAATATCTGGGGTATATTAGTAAGATTGTTAAGAGCAAATAATTTTTACCTGTTTCCAAGTTCTATTACCTCGCATTGTTTCATGAGTTTTCCATCAATCACGAAGCGGATAATGGTGCGTACCTTATGCCAACCATGATTGCCAGCGGCTCCGGGGTTCATGTGCAGGCATTTTATCTTGTCATCGTAGATCACTTTGAGGATGTGGGAGTGGCCGCAAATAAATAACTGCGGCGGGTTTGCCATTAATTCATCTTTTATTTGTGGTGCGTACCTGCCGGGATAGCCGCCAATATGGGTCATCAGCACTTCCACTTCTTCGCATTTCCACCTTAATTTTTCGGGATATTCCAGTCTAATGTCTGTGCCGTCTATATTGCCGTAAACACCACGCAGCGGTTTGAAGGCTTTTAGTTTACCTGCAATTTCAGCAGTGCCGAAATCACCTGCGTGCCATATTTCATCGCACTGTTCAAAGTGCTTGAATACCGCTTCATCAAGGTAATTGTGTGTATCAGATATTATGCCGATTCGGGTCATTTTTTTGTCGTAAGTCGTAAGTAATAAGTCGTAAGTCAAAAAGAAGTATCATTCAGGCTTATTGAATTTGCCTACATAATTGTCAAGGTCGGCTTTGATTTTTTTATAAAGGAAACAATTTTTGTACTCTGTATTGGAGCTTAGAACTATTGAAATATCCTGTTTCTGGCTTTTATAATAATTCCTGTCGTTTTCTTCTTGTGTTTTGTGTTGGGAGTTATTTTTTATCTGTTCAAATTTATCAGCAATCAATATCTGACAAACAGGGTTAAGCACCATAAGCACAACATTATCTTTTAGGGTATGTCCCTGAATAAAAAGGTAGGCGCTATCTTCATTTACTCCCATTTTATCTAATGCAACAGCAATGTTATTGATTTCGTCTTGAGCTAAAGGATGTGTTTTTTCTAATGAGGCAATCTTTGTATCAACCCTGCTTTTCAGGCCTTCGATAGCAATGGCGCATTGGTTGGCCAAATCAATTTTGTCATTTAGTTTTATTATTTCGCAGAAATTTGAAATTGTAAAGGTTTGGTCGTTATTTTTTCTGAAGTGCAGGTTCCAAAGAAAAAGCGGGTAAATAATTTTTGAAAATGTTCTTATAAATTCTTTGAGGTCAATAACCCGCTTATCGTGCTTTGTTGCTTGTACACAAACTGCATGAAGGCTCTCTCCATAACATTGCAGGTTTTCCATAGCATATGAATATGTTTGGAAAATGTATGGGTCGCTATTGACCAGTTTTGAATCCGGCGTATGTTCTGGTAACAGGTAATCATAGTCGCTATCCACACAAACTATCAGGAATGGCCCAACATTTAAATGAATTGCTTCACGCCTTTTTTTTATTGCTTTTTGTTTTCCTTTTTTTGTAGGGGTTTGAATGTCAAATTCCATTTCCGATGATTCATAAGCATGAAGAATGTGCCGCCAGAATGCAATATCTTCATCACTTTCCACATACACTAAAATCCGCCTGGGTGAAGCCTTTGGCAGAAACGCATTTTCTTCAGCAATACTATCCGAGCTTACGTTTTCTATTAATGTACTTGCCTGCATCAGCCCAGGATTTAGGATTTAGTTTCCGGTTTTATTAAATCAACGATATTCGATACTTTGTCCATCCAGCCTTCCCTGATAATGGCCGGAGCATGTGTAGCGAGTATTATCTGCACATTAGGGTTTAGTTCCCTGATATACCCGATAAGTTTTTTCTGCCAGTCGAAGTGCAGGGATATTTCCGGTTCGTCCATAAACAGTATGGCATTCTTATTATCCTGTACCAGGACGGTTAACAGGATAACAAGCAATTGTTTTTCTCCAGAGGATAATTGATAAGCAGTTAATTTTTCTTCGCCACTGAGAAAGGTTATTTCATTTTCTGTCCGGTTTATTCGTTTGCCGGTTGATTCAAAAAGAGAATCAACAAGCCCTAAGAATTTCTCCTGGGTTTCTTTTACTTTTATAACATCGCCATTAGAATTATTTTTGCTGATCGCTTCAAATGCTCTTTTTCCAATGTTTATCTGATAATCAAGATATTTTTTTTGCAAATGGTATATTTCAAAATCCAGATAGGTTTCCACATTGGAATCAGAAACTTTAATAATTGCTTCATAAGGCTTTAATTCATTATCAAAGGTGCTTATAAAATCAATTTGTAAAAAGCGGTCTATATTGTGTTGATTTATTAATTGTGTGATGTAAACATCATTGTTTATCCCAAAATATAAAGATGTGTCGTAATCCTCCATCTTATTGAGGGATAAATTAGCTTCGTTTTTTTTAACAAACTCAAATAATATAAACAGTCCATTGTCAAATGAAATCTTGCAACTACTGATTAGTTTACCAATTTCATCTATTTTACTTCGGTTTCCATTGAATAATTCATTATTGCGCATTTGGTCATTACTTCGCAAAAGATTTAATACGCAATTCAAAACGGTAGTTTTCCCACTTCCATTTATTCCTGATAGCACATTCACATCCGGCTGTAAATTCCATTCCAAGTCGAATTTACCCCACAGGCCGTGAATTTCTATTTTTGAAATGTACTTTATTGTATCACCCATATACAGGCTTATTTGTTTGTAAAAGTAGCTATTTTAGGAGATAATATAATTACGCAAAAACAGGTTCGTTCACATACCTTTCCTCAACCTCGCACAAAATGTCTCTGATCTCATTTATATCTTCGGTCATTACTAAGCGGGTGCGGTATTCTTTTACATGAGAGAGGCCTTTGAGGTAGCTGGCATAGTGGCGGCGCATTTCGAGGATGCCGAGTTTTTCGCCCTTCCAGCTTACGGAGCCGTAGAGGTGCTTGCGGCAGGCATGGAGGCGCTCGGCAATGGTCGGCGGAGCTAAGGTTTCCCCGGTGTTTAGATAATGTTTTATCTCGCGGAATATCCAGGGGTAGCCAATTGCGGCGCGGCCTATCATTATGCCGTCCACGCCATACCTGTTTTTGTATTCCAGCGCTTTTTCGGGGCTGTCTATATCGCCATTGCCAAAGATGGGTATGTGTATGCGGGGATTGTTTTTTATTTTGCCTATCAGCGTCCAGTCGGCGTCGCCTTTGTATAGCTGCATACGGGTGCGGCCATGTATGGTGAGGGCTTTTACGCCTATGTCCTGCAGGCGTTCCGCCACTTCTTCTATGTTCTTGGTGTTATTGTCCCAGCCCAGGCGGGTCTTTACAGTCACGGGCAGTGAGGTGGAGCGAATACAGGCGCTGGTAAGGCGTACCATCAGGCCTATATCCTTTAGCACTGCCGCGCCGGCGCCCTTGCACACTACCTTCTTTACCGGGCAGCCGAAGTTTATATCCAGCAGGTCGGGGTTGGTGGCGTCCACTATTTTTGCGCTCATGGCCATAGCATCTTCATCGCCGCCGAATATCTGTATGCCAATGGGTTTTTCGTAGTCGAAAATATCCAGCTTTTGCCGGCTTTTTATAGCATCCCTTATCAATCCTTCTGATGAGATGAACTCGGTGTACATCAGGTCAGCCCCATGCTCCTTGCACACGGCGCGGAAAGGTGGGTCGCTCACATCCTCCATAGGAGCCAGCAGCAAGGGGAAATCCCCCAATTCTATATTTGCTATTTTTGCCATTTATGCGGGTGCAAAGGTACGGATTATTGAGGGGAATTTTTTTGATTGGAATTTGGAATTTGGGATTGGGAATTTGGATTGTATCAGTTTGAATAGTTATAGAAATTTTTGAATAGTTATAGAAATTATTTCATAGGCTCTCCATTACATTCAGGATAAAAAGACATTATAGTATCTCTTTTGATTAATCTTACTTCTATACTTCCCTTACCTTTATAAATGCTATCTCCAATATCCGAAAAGTCGTATAAATGTATATATTCATTAACTGGAAATTTCATTTTGTGAGTGGTTTTACTTGAAACGATCAGTGTCTTGGCTGCATGGTTATGATTGTCTATAAATAGGCTATCAATATGATATTTCCACTCCTGTTTTCTTGATTCTTCAATTGATTTTTTGCAATCATAAGAAAAGAAACGAAAAAGTAGAACCCCTATAACAAGTGCAAATAATACGAGAATGTTTATAAGCGTTTGTAGCTTCACTTAATAAAGGTAATAAAAAATGCTACGATTTGCGGCCCCTATTTATTTCTATTCATTCTTTGCTTCTGTAGTTTTAACGGTCAGTACCACCTTCAGGCCGTCAGACGGCTAAAACGTTAATTCCCAATAGGGGAGTATTTGGAAATTTGAAACAGTATTGTATTTTGTGGCATGAAAAATCCTCAAGAAATAATCAAGATGGCTATTTCTAAATTAGAAGAAGCAGAATTACTTTCTAATGGAGGATACAATGAAGGCGGATTTTATCTTGCAGGATATGCTGTAGAGTTAGCATTAAAGGCTAAAGTTTGTGAACATCTTGACATTCCAAACTTATTTTATGACTCGCCATTTTTAAAAGATTTGAATTTAAAGACACACAACTTTAATGTACTGTTATTATTGACTGGAAAAAGGAATAAATTTGAAACAGCATTGTCAAAAGATGTATCTTTGACAAAGAATTGGAATATAATTTTAACCAGTTGGACACCTGAATGCAGATACAATCATTGTAAAAGTATTAAGAAAAGTGCTGTAAGCAGTTTAATTAACGCTATTGGTAATAAAAATAATGGTATATTAACGTGGATATTAAACAATTAAAATTAAATGTAAATAAGTATATCGTTGCCATGAAAAAAGATGGTAAGGATTTCTTATTTGTTGCTTTGATTCCTACTTACCCAGGTATTGATGATACTTCATATATTCTACAAGTAAAAGCTGATTGGATAGATAGAATTCATTGTAAGAAAGTGTTTGATTACATGATTCCTAAAATGTTTGAAGTTTTAGATCAGCCTACAAGAAGGTGCATAAATAGAATTGATATATTCGATGAAAAAAGCGATATTTATTGCATGTCGAAAGACTTAATAATAAGAAATAGCATCAATTACAATCCTACTCAATTCGTTGATTGTTGTCCTCCTCAATGGTATTTTAGGTAATTTAAAATACCCAATAGGTAGCACTAATAATCTTTAAACAATCTGCCTCTATAATTTTAGCTTTCTTTATCCCTAACTTTACACCTGCATCCATTAATCATAAAGCGCGGTTTTGGCAAAGAATCTGAATAAAGCGTCTGTAGCGGGTATAATTATTGCTCTGGGTATTATTTACGGCGATATTGGCACTTCGCCTTTGTACGTAATGAATGCTATCTGCAATGGCAAGGAAATAAATGAGTTCCTTATTACCGGCGCCCTGTCCTGCATCATCTGGACGCTGACCCTGCAAACAACCATAAAGTATGTAGCGCTGACCCTGCAGGCCGATAATAAAGGTGAGGGCGGGATATTTTCTTTATACGCATTGGTGCGCAGGCATGGCAAGTGGACGGTATTCCTGGCCATGATAGGTGGCGCGGCATTGCTTGCCGATGGCATGATAACCCCGCCCATCTCTGTAACATCTGCCATAGAGGGCTTGCGCAATATCCCTTACTTAGAGCATACCGGCACTATGACCATAGTGTATATTGTTATAGCCATACTTACGGTGTTATTCTTTTTCCAACAGTTTGGAACGCCATCTATCGGCAAGGCTTTCGGGCCTATCATGTTGTTGTGGTTTATGATGCTGGCTGTGCTTGGCCTCCACCAGCTTTCTGTGGCCAACGACTGGCGCATATTCAAAGCGTTAAATCCTTATTACGCCATTAAGGTGCTTACAGTTTATCCCAAGGGCTTCTGGATACTGGGCGCGGTGTTTCTCTGCACTACAGGCGCGGAGGCGCTTTATTCCGACCTCGGCCATTGCGGGCGGGGAAATATACGCGCATCGTGGACGTTTGTAAAAACATGCCTTATTCTCAATTACCTGGGGCAGGGGGCTTTTCTGCTTGGCAGAAATAACGAGGTGTGGAACTCGGCAGTTAAAAATCCGTTTTACGAGCTTATGCCGCACTGGTTTATTTTTCCGGGCATTGTCATAGCTACAATAGCTGCTATTATCGCCAGCCAGGCGCTTATATCGGGGTCGTTTACGCTTATCAGCGAGGCCATGAAGCTGAACCTGTGGCCCAAGATGAAGATCGTTTACCCTACAGTGGAGCGGGGGCAATCATTTATCCCGGGCATCAACTTGTTGCTGTTTGTAGGCTGCACGGCTATAACCTTGTATTTCCAGCGCTCATCAGGCATGGAGGCGGCTTATGGGTTGTCTATCACTATCTGCATGATAATGACCTCCTGCCTTTTTTCCTATTATATGTATATAAGGAGGGTGCCGGTGGGCTGGATCGTATTCTATCTCCTCACCTACCTGACCATAGAATTTTCGTTTTTGTGGGCAAACCTGGTAGAGAAATTTATAGAAGGTGGGGTAGTAACAGTAGTAGTAGCGGGTGGGCTTTTTATGGTTATGCTGGTATGGTTCAAATCGAGGAAAATAAAGAACAGGTATGTGGAGTTTGTGCGGCTCGATAATTATATATCGGTGATACAGGAACTGAGCCACGACCCCAGTATCCCGAAGTATGCCACGCACCTTGTTTACCTTACCAGCGCCAATAACCCAAAAGAGATTGAGCATAAAATACTGTACTCCATTCTCTACCGCAAACCCAAGCGGGCGGATATATACTGGCTGGTGCATGTGGATGTAACAGACGACCCATACACTACCGAATACATGGTGCAAACCATTATACCCAACGAGATCATCAGGGTGGAGTTCCGGCTTGGTTTCCGTATGGACCATAGGATACAGTATATGTTCAGAAAGGTGGTGGAAGAAATGGTGCTGAACAAAGAAGTGAATGTGGTGAGCCGCTATGAATCGTTGAGCAAGAACAATGTGATGGGCGACTTCCGTTTTATAGTGATGGAGAAATTCCTGTCGCGCGATAATTCATTACCCCTGTGGGAACGGCTGATGATGCGGGGCTACTTCATTCTCAAAAAATTCAGTCTTTCCGAAGAGCGGGGTTTCGGCCTGGATCCTTCTGATGTGACGCTGGAAAAGTATCCTATTATTGTTTCGGCAATTCCTGATTATAATTTGAAGAGGGTGGAGGAATAGAGTTTTAATGTAATTAGGAATTTGTAATTGGGAATTTGGATTGTTTTTTGTGTGTAATTGGGAATTTGTCCCTTCGGTTTGGTTTACAATGACGTGTTTGCAATATATGGTTTGTATCGCGTTAGATTTGACAACTTTTTAAAAGTTGTCAAATCTGAGTGGCGCACGTCATTGCCATTTTATCCTTTTGCGTCAAAAGGTGGGTACCCAGGATGACAATATGGGAATTTGGTTTTTTTGGAACCATTAAAATAATTATCGTATGCACTTTATTAATTCAATTGTTGACATAAAGCCCTATACTATAACGGTGATCTTTGACAATAAAGAGCAAAGAGTAATAAATTTCGAGCCGATATTGTCCGATTTTCCGGTATTAAAGAACCCGCATGTTTTTGCTTCAGCTTCTCTGGATAATTATCCAACTTTAAAATGGGAGGGCCTTGCAAAAATGAAAGAACTTGATGGCAGTATAGTACCCGCCCCTCTTGATTTTTCTCCTGATACGCTCTATATGATGAGCGAAAGCAGCAGTTAAAGAAATACCTTTTTTGCTTAATTATTTTGAGGGAATTGTTTGAATCGGAAGGACCGTTTCTTTATATAAGTTTGGTTAGGACTAATACCAATAAAGTATGGTTGACATTTGTTTAAGTAAGACAGGTCTATTGTACTTCCAGAAAACTTTGCACGATCAGTATTTTGTAAATTGTATTGTTCTTCAACTTCCACTGCCTGTGATTGATTATTCATTGGATTATTTATTGAACGCTTCATGCGCTGCTCGTAATTAATATTATCATAAACAGGTGAAGTGATTATTTTTGTTTGCTGTGCATTTGCTGCAAAAGCACAGCTAAAGAATAATGCTATAAAGATGATTATCTTGTTCATGTTTTTTATGATTGTAATGTAAATTTAAGGGTTTTACACAGAAAGTGAATTGTGAAAAGAATATTTTTATATGGAACCTTCTTTTTGTACCTGCTACATGGCAGCACAAAGTCTTTCTCACAGGCTAACAATATAATTGCGGGTAATGATGATTTCCGCCCACGGGAGAAGGTAATTTTCGAGGATGATTTCAGTACAGATACATCAGGGAAATTTCCTGCTAAATGGCGAATGGGGCAATGCAATAGCGGGGCATATAATGAGCGGGCAAAGTATCTTTGCAAAGTGGTAAGTGACAGTGGCGATCATTTTCTTGAAATAAGAGGCGACAGATATTATATAGAGCCTGACATACACCCTGCGCCCTATTTAAACGATAGTTTTTCATTAGAATTTGACTTTTATTACACATCCCCGACTAAATCTGTAATAGTTGGCTTTTCCATGCAGGAAGAGCATAATTGCCAACTGATCAGTGTGGCAATGGGTATTTTTCACAATAAGAATTATACACTACAGGTTTATGGTTACACGCCGAAATACTATAAATACGATGTTCCGTACCCCAGGCCATTCAATCATAGTGTATGGCATCATTATGCTATCTCATATAGACAAAGAGAAATAAAATATTACATAGACCAGTATTGCATATATACAATACAGGATTGTCATTGTTCGCCATATGGATTTACAATAGGCACTAACGGACCGGTAAAATATAAAAACTTCCGTCTCGCGACTGGTAAAGAGATCAATCCGTTTCGCAAAATCCTTTCAGGAGAAAAGCTGGTTACCCACGCTATAAATTTTGACGTCAGTAAGTCAACAATAAAGCCTGAAAGTATGGGCTTCATTTCTCAATTAGCACAATTTCTGAAAGAGAACCCTTCTGTTCAATTAGAGATAGACGGGCATACGGACAGCGATGGTGATTCAATTGCAAATATGAATTTATCAATAGCGCGGGCAAATGAAGTAAGGTGGATGTTGATAACAGACGGGGTTGACGGCGGCAGGCTTATTGCCAAAGGCTTTGGCGCCACTAAGCCTATACAACCAAATACCACCGCAGAAGGTAAGGCTGAGAACCGGAGGGTGGAGTTTATGAAATTGTAATGAGTTCAGGCCTTCCTCACCATTTCCCACAACACCACTCCTATACTTACCGATATATTCAGTGAATGTTTTGCGCCCCATTGGGGTATTTCTATACAGCCGTCTGCGGCCTTTAATACTTCGTCATTTACACCGGTCACTTCGTTGCCGAATACCAGGGCTGTTTTCTCATTTTTCCAATTGAGGTTATTGAGCATTATGCTGTTGTGGGCTTGCTCAACCGCCAGTATTTTATAACCGTTTGCGCGGGCGTCGTTTATAGCTTCCAGGGTGGTGGTGAAGTTTTTCCAGCTTACGGTTTCAGTGGCGCCCAGGGCTGTTTTGTGAATATCGCGGTGTGGCGGGGCCGGGGTATAGCCGCACAGGTATAATGCCTCAATAGCAAAGGCGTCGCAGGTGCGGAATGCAGAGCCTACATTGTGCATACTGCGTATATCGTCGAGAATTACTATTATGGGCTGCTTGCTTGCTGCCTTTGTTTCTTCGGGCTGCTTACGGCCCAGTTCTTCCATTGTTTTTTTCTGGATCAATTGGTCGTTTTAAGAGAATAAAAAGGTCTCTCGCAAAGGCGCAGAGTCGCAAACTATTATGGTTAATAACAAAGTGTATATAAATAAGGTCGCAAAGCCTGTAAATTCAATTCGCAAGTTTATCAATTATTCGTTTTAAGGTCTGCTACGTGTTCTTTTACTATATCGTGCTTCTTGCTTAATGGTATTGCATACCCCAGGCTGAACAATATAAGGTTCACTGTGGTGCCTGCATAAGGTTGCGCTCCGTTGTTGGTATAGTTGGGGTTCAGGAAATTGCCGGGATAATATTGCACTTTGAAGGTGATGCCGTGGTTTATGGCAAAGCCTGCAAAAACGTAAGGCATTGTAGCAGCGGTACGCTGGCTGAACCATTCGTTGAATTTTGTTTTTTCATCCCGTACCACGAATGTTTTTTCCTTGTAGTTGAATGGCAGGTCAATGCCGCCGCCGAGGAATACATACGGCTTTTTAGTTACCATATTTCCTATCTTTATACCAAGCGGGGCGCCGATATTATACGAGCGGCGTTTCACCGTTTCCTGGCCATTGTCTTTATCTATGTACCCTATGTTTTTTACATCAATGCCCGAAAAAATACCGATGTGCCTGCTGAAATTCAAATTGAATGTAACGCCGAAATTAAAGAAATAGGTAAACCGGATAATGCCAATAGTGTTGGTAGTGGATTGTACCGGGGGATTGGTGAGGCTTGTGACGGTTTGTTTTATTAAAGCTGTTGAGAAAATACCACCATCAAGGGCAGTGCCTACATAGAACTTGCGGACCGGGGGCAATATTTTCTTAGCGGTATCTGTTACCGGTAATTGCGCTTCTGCGGTATCTGTTACCGAAATAAAGAACGTTAAAAAAATAAATGAAGCCAGGGTAAATTTATATTTCATACGCATCATTTTGTATAGTAAAGATATGAAAATAAACCTATGGTAAGCTAATTATGGAAAGATGACAAAGTAAGCGCTGCCAGTTGCAGAACTTACTTTGTCATCGTTATTTATCGTTACTGGTAGTATGAATTATTGTTGTAATTATTTTGATGGTGATGATGATGTTCATGTTGATGATGGTGCATTTCTGCGTGCATCATAGAGAAGCCAATGGTGAATAAAATAAGGTTTACATCGGTGCCATAGTATGGTTTCACGCCGCTGCTATTGGTAAAGTCAGGGTTCATAAAATTATTGGGATAGTATTGTACTTTGGCGGTAATGCCATGGCTGAATTTTGCGCCGAAAAACACATAAGGCATAACATCGGGAGTACGGTCGCTAAACCATTCATTGAGCCTCGTCTGGCTGTAGCGGTTGTTGTCGGAAAAATATTTTTCCTGGTAGTTAAACGGAAAATCAAGTCCGCCGCCCAGGAATACATATCCTTTATGGTGTGCCATATTCCCGAACTTTAAACCAAGCGGCGCGCCAATCGTATAAACACGGCGTTTTTCGGAGTAGCCGTTGGTCTGTTCTATATATCCGATGTTCTTTACATCGGCGCCGGTAAACAGTCCGACATGCTTGCTGAAATTGAAGTTGAGAGTAAGCCCAACGTTCACAAAATAGGTAAAACGCAAAGTACCTATTGTGTTAATTGCGGGAGTGGTGCCAACTGCATCGTGGTGAATAATGGAAGAAGAAAAAATAGCTGCGTCAAGTCCGCCCGCAACATAGAATTTGCGGATGTTCTGGGCATTACGCAAAAACCGGGTATCGGGTTTTACAGTTCCTGGAGGCTGTGCAAGCAAAGATATGGATACGAGGCTGCACGCTAATAATACGGGTAAGAATATTTTTTTTGTCATGGGCTTTTTTTGGTAAAGATATAAAACAATACTTTTCAGAGGTATCTGTATAGGCGGATTTTATTTTCTTTTTTTGGTGTTTTTAAGCAAATCTCTGCAAAAATTACTGTTTTATATGCTTTGGCATAAGTATTGACTATATCTTTACGCTCCTTAATTTACAAAATAGAAGGTAACTTTGCCATAATGTCGGAAATAAGATCAATGATAGATATGTTATTAAGCCCTAACGAGCAGGAAATGGAGTTTATGCCAATTGTGCCGTTGGGTGAAGATGAGATGGATGAGCAGGAGAAGGGAACCTTGCCAATGGAACTCCCAATTATAGCCTTGCGTAATACTGTATTGTTCCCGAATGTAGTATTGCCTATAACCGTTGCAAGAGAAAAATCGGTGAGGGCTATCGCTGAAGCGCAAAGGACCGATAAATGGATCGGTGTTATTGCACAGAAAGACAGCAATAATGAAGACCCTATGCCCGAAGATATATACGCGATCGGCACCCTGGCAAAAGTGGTGAAGCAGATAAGGATGCCGGATGGCAATATCACTATCTTCATTATGGGCAGGATGCGTTTCAAGATCGAAGCATATACCCAGGTTGACCCTTTCTATACAGCGCAGGTAAGATACCTTGATGATATATACCCTAAAAAAGACGCGGCTTTCGACGCACTTATCTCTTCTATAAAAGACTATTCGGAGCGCATAACGCAGATGTCGCAGAATATTCCCAATGAAGCGAATATTGTGCTGCGTAATATAGAGCAGCAGTCATTTCTGATGCACTTCGTGGCTTCCAATATTTCGGCAAAGCTACAGGATAAGCAGGCGATGCTGGAAGAAAATGATATTACCGCCCGCGCCGAAAAATTGCTCAACCTGTTGCAATCAGAACTGCAACTGGTGGAACTGAAAAATGAGATAACCAACAAGACCCGCGCCGATATTGACCGCCAGCAAAGGGAATATTTTTTACAGCAACAGTTGAAATCCATACGTGATGAACTGGGTGGAGACCCTAATGACCGGGAAATAAAAGACCTGCAAAAGCGGGCCGAAGAAATAAAATGGACGGATGCGGCAAAAGAGCTTTTCAAAAAAAATACGGAAAAGCTGGAGCGTATGCACCCCAGCACACCGGATTATTCGGTGATCTATAACCACCTCGACTTAATGCTCGACCTGCCATGGGGAGTGTTTACAGAGGACAGCTATGACCTGAAAAAAGCGCAACAAGTGCTGGATGAGGATCATTACGGTATGGATAAGATAAAGGACCGGATAGTGGAATACCTTGCCGTGCTGAAACTGAAAGGGGATATGAAATCGCCTATTTTATGCTTTGTAGGACCTCCCGGCATAGGTAAAACATCGCTGGGGCGAAGCATTGCCAATGCCATACACCGGAAATATGTGCGCCTTAGCCTCGGCGGGCTGCATGATGAAAGCGAACTGAGAGGCCACCGGAAAACATACATTGGCGCTATGCCAGGCCGTATCATACAGCAACTGAGAAAGATAAAATCTGCCAACCCGGTATTTATACTTGACGAGATTGATAAGATAGGCAATGATTTCAGGGGCGACCCAAGTTCTGCATTATTAGAGATACTGGACCCTGAGCAAAACAATTCATTTTACGATAATTACTTAGAACTGGAGTTTGATCTTTCCAAAGTCCTTTTTATTGCTACCGCCAATAGCCTGAGCGATATTCAACCTGCGCTGCGTGACCGCTTAGAGATTATTCAGTTATCCGGTTATTCTCCCGAAGAAAAAACGGAAATTGCAAAACGCCACCTGATACCCAAGCAGAAAGAAATGCACGGGTTGGGTAAAATACCGCTGAAATTTTCGGACAAAGTTTTAGGCAAGATAATACAGGAATATACCCGCGAGAGCGGGGTGCGCGAACTGGACCGCCTGCTGGCAGCTATGATGCGCTCTGTGGCAAAGCAGGTGGCTATGAATGAAAAAGTGGCACAGCAGGTAACCCCTGCGCAGGTGGAACACGCATTGGGCAAACCCCGGTTCAATAATGACATATATACTAAGGGACATCCTCCCGGCGTGGTTGTAGGCCTGGCATGGACTGCCGCCGGAGGCGATATACTTTTTATAGAAACTTCGCTGTCAAAGGGAAAAGGCGTTCTTACACTTACCGGTAACCTGGGCAATGTGATGAAGGAAAGCGTAAGCACGGCGCTTTCTTATCTTAAAGCCCATGCTGCAGAATACGGTATCCCTGATGAAAAATTTGAGGAAACCAATGTACATGTGCATGTGCCCGAAGGCGCAGTGCCGAAAGACGGGCCAAGCGCGGGTATTACCATGCTTACTTCGCTTGCTTCCGCATTCACAGGCAGGAAGGTAAAACCTTTTCTTGCCATGACCGGGGAGATAACGTTGCGCGGGCAGGTGCTGGCAGTTGGTGGCATAAAAGAAAAAATGCTTGCAGCAAAACGCGCGGGCATCAAAAATATTATTATGCCAAAGCAAAATGAAAAGGATGTGGAGGAGATCAACAAAGAGTATGTAAAAGGCCTTACTTTTATTTATGTAGCCGATGTAGCTGATGTGCTTGGGCTGGCATTGGTAAAGTAGTAAGTAAAGAAGCCAAAAGTAAGTTTTCATATAGCCTTTGATCCCTTAATTTTGGTACGTGATTATGATGTTCCTATGAAGGCAAAAATGAAATACCACGCAGCTATAATTATTGTTGTTTGCTTTATGGGAATCCTGTGTAATTGCAAGAAAAAGAACTTAGTGCAACTGGATTCTGAACCTGGCCTTACAGCTCCATATAGTTTCCTGCCTGGAACCTATTGGATATACATGGATTCGCTGAACGGAAGGATGGACAGCTTTTTTGTTACCAGTAACTCATACCAGCAGCAAGTGGGGCAAAGTGTAATTTATGACTATCACATCGTAACCATATCCGATCACAACATTGATAGTACAAACATAGCCGACTCTGCATTATGGACGCTTGACCTGGAGGGCAGCAATATCATTGTAAATTACTATTACGGGCAAGGTGGTTTTGGGTGGAAGTATGATGTGCAGTACAGCCCTCTTTTCTCACTTCCGATAGCAGTTGGCCCATTAGCAGCATCTCCCGACACGGGGTATGTTACCAACCTGTATGGCGTATTTACCATAGATACATCCCGGTTTTACAATGTGGCCCAGGTGCATCAATACATGACGGTTGACACGCTTACGGCAATACCAGGGACAACTACCATTAATGACTGGTTTTATGTAACTGATGATGCAATAATTGTGAAAATGGATCTATACCATCCGTACCATATGCTACAGCATGTGTGGCAATTGGTGAGGTATAAGATCGTGAGGTGAGGTAGCAGATTGAGCAGAGGTCATATAACCCTTAAATAATTTGAAGTAATAAGAACTAAATTTTTGCTTAATTTTGATTTATCAATCATAAACTTATGAGCGAATCGGATATCAACGAGTTTTATCAACTTCTTCTAAAAGAGAAGAAGAAAGCGGAAACAAGCACGAAAGAAGAAGCTCATGCTTTTTTGAAAAGAGTAGGCATACTTACCAGGAAAGGAAATATAGCCAAACCTTATGACCAAATATGGAAGCTCAAAGCCAAGGCCTGATCATCGGCTACCATGGATGTGATCAAGCTGTAAGAGACCAACTCATTTCAGATAATACTGCATTTAAGAAAAGTGAAAATGGCTATGACTGGTTAGGGCATGGTATGTATTTTTGGGCAAATGATCCTGAAAGAGCATTGGAATTTGCCCGATTCAAAAAAGATCATCCTCAAAAAGGTAGAAGTATCATTGAAACACCTTCTGTAGTAGGGGCTGTAATTGATTTAGGTTATTGTTTAGACCTCCTCAATTCAAGTTCGCTGAAACTATTAAAAATTGCTTACCAGGCACTGAATGAAAACATAGGAAATAACAAAGATGAAGTGCTTCCTGTAAACAAACCATTGAAAGACGGGCATGATCTGATTTTTCGTTATTTGGATTGCGCCGTTATTGAAACCCTCCATAACTACCGGTTGCAAAACAATATCTCTCCTTTCGATTCGGTAAGAAGTGTTTTTTTGGAAGGGAATGATCTATACGAAAATGCAGGCTTTAAAGAGAAAAATCACATACAGATTTGCATCCGGAATCCTGGCTCTATAAAAGGATTTTTTATTCCAATAATTTCCGGTATCCACCTTATCTAACTTCCGTAATTTTGCACTTCCATGAAGTCTTTCAATGTTCCTGTACATTATCGCAGCCCGCTGGTGAATGCTATAAAGCAAAAGCGTAAGGCTGCCGATAAAATGAAAAAAGATTATTCGCCAACGGTGTTATCGCTGGGGTCTTTGCAGGTAATTCTTGCGCGGCATTTTGGGTTTTGTTATGGGGTGGAGAATGCAATAGAAATTGCTTTCCGGGCTGTGGAGGAGAACCCGGGTAAACGAATATTCCTGCTTAGTGAAATGATCCATAATCCCGGTGTAAATGCCGACCTGCAGGCGCTGGGTATAAAGTTTATCATGGACACTAAGGGCAATATGCTGATGGACTGGAACGACCTTGCCACTGATGATATAGTTATTATACCCGCCTTTGGCACCACACTGGAACTGGAAAAAATACTCAGGGAAAAAGGGATAGACCCCACTCATTACGAAACCACCTGCCCCTTTGTGGAAAAAGTATGGAACCGGGCGGAAAAGATAGGAGATGAAGGCTATACCATAGTGGTGCATGGCAAGCCGGGCCATGAGGAAACGCGGGCTACCTTTTCGCACAGCAAGGCGCATACGCCTACGGTTATAGTAAAAGATATGGCGCAGGTACAACGGCTGGCTATGTATATAACACACTCACTACCCGCAATGCAGTTTTATGAGGATTTTACCGGCCAGTTTTCTGATGGTTTTGATGTGGCTAAAGACCTGCAACGCATTGGCGTGGTAAACCAGACCACCATGCTTGCCAGCGAAACACAGGCCATTGCCGATTACCTGAAACAGGTAATACTACGCCACTACCAAACGCCTGCCGAATATGCTAATGAGCGATTCGCCGACACACGGGATACGCTGTGCTATGCCACCAACGATAACCAGGCTGCTGTGCAGGGTATGCTGGAAGCGGATGCGGATATAGCATTGGTAATTGGCGGGTACAACAGTTCCAATACATCTCATCTTGTGGAACTCTGTGAGCAAAAATTACCCACCTACTTTATCAATGATGAACATTGTCTCATATCGCTTAACGAGATACGCTATTTCGACCTGCATAGCCATACGGAAATAGAGGCCACCAATTACCTGCCTGTGCACAGGCCGCTGCGAGTGCTGGTTACCTCCGGCGCTTCCTGCCCGGATGCACTGGTGGAGCGGGTTATAGAACGCCTCGTTATCCTCACCGGAAATGAAGGTGCGCTACAGGAAGTGATAGCCCAATGGCAGGAGGTTATTTGATTACCTTGTAGTGATTATATATATTCAATTGCTCACTACCGGTAACCGGGTCAACTATATCCTGAGAGTCAACGGTTACAATAACACTTTTAAATTCCTTTAGCTCGGTGTATTTATTGCCGGGATATTCTATACTCATCCATTTGTCCTTCCCGATTTTATCATACCGCTGGATGATGCTGGAAACAGGTAGTGGCTGCATTTGCCCATTATTATCTTTATAGGTATGGGCAGAATCTATGTAGCTTTTATAAAGGGATAAATAATGAACGGTATCAAAATTTTCAAAACCATGCAGCAGGCTGTCCTGGTCGTCGTAGCATAGAAATTCAAGCGTGGTATCTTTATTCTTTTTTGGTTCGTGGAAATAAAATTCTGGTACATTATAATAGTGTATTGCTGTTTTTACTTCATCTTTTTGAGCCGCTTCCTGAACTTCCTTATATGCCTCCGTTTCTCTGCCGGTTTCCTCAATCCTGAAGTATTTGCGGATGGTCAGTTGCCTGCTGCCATTTGCCGGGTTGGTAATAGAAGTGGTATCAGTCCGTACAATCTCGTTTTTATGTTCTTTCAGTTCAGTACCGGTATTGTTTGTGTAATCAAAGCTATTCCACGAATCGGTTCCTGTGCGCTCGTACTTGTATAGTATCTTAACAATAGGCAAAGGCTGGGGCTTTCCCTCACCGTCAATATAAGTGCGGGTATAATCAGTGTATTTTTTAATGAAGGAAATAAAATACACGTCATCTATATCGCGCAGGGTGTCCATATTTACCAATGAGTGATGCAGGTCGTAACATTCGTATTTCAGTATCGTATCATTGTTATCTATGGGCCAGTAGCTATAAAATTGAGGGAACAAAAAATACCTGTTCGGACTTACCAAATCTGTTTGCGGATGGAATTGGTCCATAGGGTCGTCAATCACATAATTATAGACCGGGATTGGGGCGTCGTCATCTGTTTTCTTCTTTTTATCGTCCTGCGCAAGCAAATGGGTAGCGCTCAATACTATTAATAAAACTACCGTTAAGATTGCTGTTCTTTTCCTGTCCATAAGGGTCACTAAAAATGAGTTGGGTATAAAATTAGGTAAAAGCAATTACAACGTGATAATACTAACATTCTTTTCCAGTGAAGGTATTAAAAGCGGGTAGTCAATTTTTCAATTGTTTTATAAACCCGAAGGGTTAGCATTATTATAGAAAAATATGCAAAAATTTAGTTGAACCCTGAAAGGGTGATATAAATTCGTTCAATTGGTACAAAATATATCACCCTTTCAGGGTTTAGCAGCGTTATTATATCCTTCAGCTATAATAATACCAACCCTTCGGGTTTGTAAATTTTAATGTGCTGCATCCAATATATTTCCACCGTTACTTCAACTCCACCACCAAATCATTAGTATTCACCAGAGTGCCGCCGGCAAGTTCTATATGGCTTATGGCGCCGTCAAATGGCGCGGTGATAATGGTTTCCATCTTCATTGCTTCGATAATGAACAGTTGCTGGTTTTTCTTTACCGGGTCCCCGTTCTTCACCAATAATTTCGACAACATACCTTGCAGCGGCGCCCCTATCTGTTTTTCATTGCCTTTATCTGTTTTTTTATTTTCCTTCCTTTCCACCTTTATGGATTTGTCGCGCACTTCCACATTGCGGGTCTGGCCATTGAGCTTGAAGAATACCGTCCGGTTGCCTTTTTCATCAACCGGGCCTATACTCAGCAGGCGGATAAGCAGGGTTTTCCCTTTTGCTATTTCTATGGTAGTATCCTGTCCCATCTTCATGCCATACAGGAACAATGGGGTAGGCACGGCAGATACATCGCCATACTCCCTGTAAAACTTAATGTACGCTTCAAAAACTTTTGGATAGAATTTATAAGACAGGAAATCGCAAAGGCTGAGGTCGTCGCCAAATTGTTCTTTGAAGGTTGCGAAATCTTTATCGAAATCAATGGGCGACAAATGCTTATTTGGCCTGTCGCTGAATGGCTGTTTATCTTTCAGTATTATGCGCTGCAATTTTTCCGGGAAACCGCCTTCGGGCTGCCCAATATCGCCCATAAAAAATTGCTGCACCGATTCGGGAAATGATATTTGGCCACCCTTTTCAAATACATCCTGTTCTGTAAGATTGTTGGCTACCATGAATTGCGCCATATCTCCCACCACCTTAGAGCTTGGGGTAACTTTTACTATGTCGCCAAACATTTCATTCACGGTGGCGTACATTTCTTTTATTTGTTCAAACTTATCGCCAAGCCCCAGGGCTATAGCCTGTGGTTTTAAGTTGCTGTATTGCCCGCCGGGTATCTCATGCTGGAAAACCTCGGCAGCGCTTGCTTTCAACCCAGATTCAAATGGATAATAGTATTCCCTTACGGCTTCCCAGTAATTGCTGAACTGGTTGAGCGTTTTTATATCATACTTATTTTCCCGTTCGTTAAAGCGCATCATTTCCACAATGGCATTGAAGTTGGGCTGCGAGGTAAGCCCTGACAGGGAACCTAACGCACAGTCCACCACATTTACGCCGGCGTCAATAGCCATCAGGTAGCTGGCCGGTTGCAGGGATGAGGTATCGTGCGTGTGCAGGTGCAATGGTATCTTTACAGTATCCTTTAAACCTTCTACCAGAATTTTAGCGGCATACGGTTTCAGTAATCCCGACATGTCTTTTATGGCAAGTATATGCGCGCCTGCATTTTCCAGGTCTTTAGCGAGCCGCAGGTAATATTCAAGCGAATACTTGGTTCGTTTCGGGTCCAGTATATCCCCGGTATAGCAGAGTGCGCCTTCGGCTATACCTCCTGTGCGATTACGCACCATTTCAATACATGGCGCTATATTCGGCATCCAGTTCAGGGAATCGAAAATGCGAAAAATATCCACTCCCTTTTCCCACGACTGCTCCACAAACTTTTCTACCAGGTTATCGGGATAAGCGGCGTAGCCCACGCCATTACAGCCGCGTATCAGCATTTGCAGCAGTATATTGGGTATGGCGCTACGGATGGCAGAGAGCCGTTGCCAGGGGTCTTCATTCAGGAACCGCATACATACGTCAAAGGTTGCGCCTCCCCAAACCTCCATACTGAATGTTTGCGGGAAAGCTATTGCGAAGCTCTTAGCCACCTTCAGCATATCGGTGGTGCGCATACGGGTCGCCAGCAGGCTCTGGTGTGCGTCGCGCATGGTGGTATCGGTATAGTGTATCTTTTTTTCCTGCTTCAGCCATTGGGCAAATTTTTCCGGCCCCAGTTCTGTGAGCAGGTCTTTTGTTCCTTTTGTATAAGGCACATGCGTATTTACATCGGGCAGTACGGGCTTTTCAAATACTTTTGCGGCGTCCTTTATTTTCACATCCGGGTTGCCATTTAGGGTCACCTCTGCGAGGTAATTCAGCATTTTTGTACCCCTGTCCCGCTGCAGGGTATAGGTAAACAGTTCGGGGTGCTCCTGTATGAAATTTACAGTTGCCTTGCCCGAAATAAAGCCTTCATTGGTGATGAGGTTTTCGAGGAACTGTATATTATTTTTAACGCCCCTTATTCTGAATTCGCGAAGCGCCCGGCGCATTTTCATAGCGGCGTCTTTCAGCGAATTGCCCGATGTGCTTACTTTCACGAGCATGGAATCGAAAAACGGGCTGATCTTCATGCCGGGGTAGGTGCTGCCTTCATCCAGCCGCACGCCAAAGCCTGCCGCATTGCGGTAGGTGACCAACGTGCCATAGTCGGGCTTAAAGTTGTTCAACGGGTCTTCGGTGGTTATGCGGCATTGTATGGCGAAGCCTACTTTAGGTATCTTCTCCTGGTCTCCCAGCCCTATCTGCGGGTCAGATAAACGGTAGCCGGATGCAATGTATATCTGTGTCTTGATAAGGTCCACACCGGTTATCATTTCGGTAACGGTATGCTCCACCTGTATGCGTGGGTTTACCTCAATAAAGTAGATTTGTTCATCCCCGTCAACGAGGAATTCAACGGTGCCGAGGTTATTATAATTAACTGCTGCGGCTATCTTTATCGCGTAGCCATAAAGTTTGTCTAAGGTGTCCTGGTTAAGCGTAGCAGATGGCGCCATCTCCACCACTTTCTGGAAACGCCTTTGCACAGAGCAGTCGCGCTCATAGAGGTGTACTATGTTGCCAAAGTTATCGGCAGCTATCTGTATCTCTATATGCTTGGGGCGTTCCACAAATTTTTCAAGGAATACGGTATCATCGCCGAACGCATTCTTAGCTTCGCTGCGCGCTTCGTGGAACGATTTTCTAAGGTCGTCATCATTCCTCACCACACGCATACCGCGGCCGCCGCCACCAGAGGCTGCTTTCAGCATCAGCGGGTATCCTATTCTGCCGGCTTCATCAAGCGCTGTCTGCTCATTGGTAAGGTCATTGATATTGCTTTCTATCAGCGGTATGCCTGCTTTTCTCGCTACTTCTTTAGCGGTTACCTTATCTCCGAGCGCGGCCATTGACTCCGGCTTAGGCCCGATGAATATGATATTGCTTTCCGCACATTTCCGTGCGAATACCGCATTCTCTGAAAGGAATCCATAACCGGGATGAATAGCATTGGCCCCGCAGCCTATAGCCACTTCAATGATCTCATCCATATCCAGGTATGGCTTCAGCGGATCATTGTCTGCGCCCACCTGGTAAGCCTCATCCGCCTTGTAGCGGTGCAGGGAATACCGGTCTTCATAAGTGTATATAGCGACAGTAGGAATATCCAGTTCGGAAGCGGCGCGCGAAATACGGATGGATATTTCGCCCCTGTTGGCTATTAAGAGTTTTTGTATTTTCATTGACCCGGAAATAAGCGATGGAATTGATTAGCAAATATAACCTGCGGCAATCAATTCTTTATAAATAGGTTGAACAAAAAAAGAATAGGCGATAAACAACATAAAAATGCGGCAACGTGAATCTCACATTGCCGCACAAAATTGGTTCATTGCTATAATAATACGGGCATTGTCACATTTCCATATTTTCGCATTAATTACTTCATTCCGGTTCCAATATTCAATTGCATATTCTGTTTTGCAAGATCATTTATGATGTTCACCGTTTCAGATATGTAAATGTCCTTGCTTTTATTCTTCAACCATTCTTTATTCTTTTTTATAGACGTGCTGTCTTCGTTTATTTTTTCCATGTCGGCCTGTGGATTGGCCATTTCCAAGGTCACCGCATTTTTCAGCAGTTCGTCCAGTTTTTTAGAACGTTCATTTATCTCTTCCTGCTCTTTTTTGTATTTCACTTCGTTAAGCGATACAGTTTTATCTTCGCTTTTTTTCTTGAGGTACTCGGAGTTTTCTTCTATCAGTTTAAAGGTTGGGTTTGAGCTAATGCGGCTTTCACTTAATGATTCCAGTTGGCGCAGATTCCCAACGCTGTTGGTTTGTTTATAACTGGCCGATGGTATTTCGTCCCAGGGCAGGGCCGCCTTGTTCTGGCGTTCTCCCAGGTCGTCATCATCAAACCCTTCATATTTATCAGGGATAGCAATATCCGGGGTTACGCCTTTCAGTTGTGTTGAACCGCCGTTCACCCGGTAAAACTTCTCCATGGTCAGTTTTAATGAGCCTATAGAACTGCCTTGAGCGCCTGCGGTATCATTTATCATTTGCAGGCGGGTCATCGGGTCTATCATCTGGTCCAGGTCCACCATTTTTTGTACCGTACCTTTACCGTAAGTCAGGGTGCCTACTATTATTGCGCGCCTGTAGTCCTGCAAGGCGGCGGCAAGTATCTCGGACGCCGATGCGCTGTTTTCATTGACCATAATAGCGAGCGGCCCTGTATAGGCTGTGCTGTCGCCGCTTGGCCTTGAGCGCAGCACCTGTGGGTCGGAATGGCTGTCTTTCACTTGTACCACAGGCCCCCTGCCTATGAACAGGCCGGCCATATCCACTACGTCTCCCAGCGACCCGCCGCCATTGTCGCGCAGGTCCAGTATTATTCCTTTTACGCCCGATTCTTTCAGTTTCTTCACTTCCTCCGCTATATCAGCAGAGCAACTGCGCCCGCTGGTATGATTGAAATCGGCATAAAATTCGGGAAGGTATATATAGCCCACGGGGCCGTCCTTGCTTTTTATTATTGCCGATTTCGCAAAGGTTTCTTCTCTTTCCACAACGCCTCTTATTATGGGTATAACTTTGGTTGACCCATCTGTTTTCTTTACTGTCAGGCGCACTTCCGTACCCTTTGGCCCCCGTATCAGTTTTACCACATCATCCAGTTCGTAGCCTTGTATATCCACAGGCGGTTTATCGCCCTGCGCCACTTTTTTAATTTCATCACCTTCTTTCAGTTCGCCTTGTTTCCAGCAGGGGCTGCCGGTGATTATGGCGGTAACCGTTACTTTATCATTAGCAGGGCTTAGTTGGGCGCCTATACCAAAGAAACTGCCGCTCATTGATTCGTCGAACAACTTTTTATCAGCCGGCGGAAAATAGGACGTATGGGGGTCTTCGGTTTCGGTAATTGCGTTTACATAAACGGTAAACCGTTCATCATCCTTCCATTTATGGTAGCGTTTGAATTGCCTTTCATAAGACTTCTTCACGTCATCGCGTGCCTGGGCTTCCAGTTCCTTATCTGTTTTCATTACCGCGTTTACGGAATCCTTGTTTTCCTTCTTTTTGTCCTGGTCGGTTTTCAGGTCCTCGTATTTAGCAAGTACCCTCCATTTCAGGTCTTCTCGCCAGCGTTCTTTCAACCCTTCTGTACCATCGGCATACTCTTCCTTGTCCGGGTTCAGTTGCAGTTCTTCGTTGGTGTTGAAGTTGAATGGCTTGCTGAGTTCTTCGGGATAAATTTTCTCTGCGTCATTGATACGCCTTACCAGGATGGCGTCAAGGGAGTCGAAAAACTCTATTGAGTTGGTCATTAACTCATCATCAATCTGGTATTGATAAACGCCCAGTTTAGCCATATCCTGCTTGGTAAAGAACAGTTTTTCACCGTCCAGTTCGCGTACCAGCTTATTATATACCCTCGCTGAAAAGGTATCGTCTAAACTTTTTGGTGAATAATGCCCGGTCTGTATGGTTTTCATTACCGCCTTTATTACCAATATCCTTTTTTCTTCGGACGATTGCCCGCTCCCGCCGCTATATTTGAAAGAGAAAAAAGCAGCCAGGCCACCAATGATCAATAGCGGTATCAGAATTTTATTCTTCATGAATTTCAACATAATCTTTTACTTAAAAATTTCTAAACAAATGTAGTTTAATTGCTGTTAATAAAAAGATAATCAAAAACCGTGCTAACGTTAAAAAAAGGGTGAATTATTTTTCACATTCAAAAGTTAAAATCAAAAAGTTTAAAAAATACAGGCATTTCTCATTTATTCTTGCATTTTTTTTTCAATTACATCATTGAGCAATTGATCCATTAAGCAATTCAGCAATTAAATTGAGCAATTCAGCAATTAAATTGAGCAATTCAGCCATTAAGTAATTGAGCCATTAATAACGATCTGCTTCATTTTAATAGCCAGTGCGTGCAGTTGTGTTTTGCTGTGGGCGTTGCGCTCTATATAAAATATAGTATCGGAAATTGCAGCTGTCATTTGCCCGAAGCCTTCAAAAGATACTTTTGTACTTGCGAGTTTCTGCACAAATTGCGCCTCGCTTTCCGGCAGCGAAATAGCCAATGCAGGCTGATACCGCGCCCTTATTGCCTGCTCCAATAGCTGGATGATGTAGTTCAGGAAATTCTTTTGCTGCTCCCTGCCCGCTTTCGACCATTCTTCGGCGTATTTGGCAACCGCAAGGCCGTTGTTGGTGAACAGGGCATTGAACAATTGCCTTACTTCCGGGAACAGGTCATTATCTGCCTGGCGCACCAAGCGCAGGGCTTCGGTATAGCTGCCCATGGCTATGTGTGCCACCTGCGCAGCTTTTGTGGGGTCGGTAAGGGAACGGGTGGTTAATGCTAACGCAATATCCCTGGCGCTCACAGGTGCAAGCCGTACCTCCTGTGTGCGGGAACGGATAGTCTGGAGTATATCTTCCGTGTTTTCCGCAATAAAGATCATTATGGTTTCCTGCGGCGGTTCTTCTATCAGTTTCAGTAAAATGTTCCCTTCTTTGCCGAGGTATTCAGGCCGCCACATCAGCAACACCTTTTTTCCTCCTTCATACGATTTCAGGTTCAGGCTGTCTATTATTTCCCGGCATTCCTCCGCAGTTATATTTCCCTGTTTGTTTTCCGCGTTTATGTGTTGCAGCCATTCGTAGGTAGTGCCATAAGGCGACTGCTTGATAAACTCCCGGAACTCTTGTATAAAATAGCGGCTCATAGCCTTTGTACCTGATTTCGGGGATATAGACGGGAAACTGATATGCAGGTCGGCATGTTCCAGTTTCGACGCCTTGCTGCAACCCGCGCACCTGCCGCAGGAATCGTACTCGCTTTTGTTTTCACAAAAAATATACTGCGCCAGCGCCAGCGCCATTGGCAGGCCGCCTGTGCCTTCGCTGCCGGTAATTAACAAGGCATGGGGAAACACATTATTATGCCACATCTTCAATAAACCATCCTTTGCCGCCTGCTGGCCTGCTACATCACTGAATAACATCGTTACATTTAAAAAGGGAAGCCCAAAAGTATAAAGGAAAAACGAACAGTTTTTAATTGGCTTTTTAAATATTTTTCTCTTAGAAGATTTTTATTTTCTTACAGTATCTCAATGTTAAACTTTAAATTTACATTTTTAGCGAAAGGAATTATGGAAATATTTGAAAACGAACATTGCAAAATAATTCATGGAGATGCAATTGAGGCATTAAAAAGCCAAATTAAAGACAACTCAGTTGATTTAATTTTTGCTGACCCTCCTTATAACATCGGTAAAAACTTCAATGGGCATATTGAGAAGTGGGATAGTGATGAATCTTACATAAAATGGTGTTATGAATGGCTTGACATTTGCATCAGAAAATTAAAGGCAAATGGAAGTTTTTATGTAATGACTTCCACACAGTTTATGCCGTATTTTGATCTTTATTTACGCAATAAGTTGAATATTTTGTCCCGTATAGCTTGGTATTATGATAGCTCAGGAGTACAGGCAAAAAAATATTATGGCTCTATGTATGAGCCTATATTGTTTTGTACTAAGGATAAGGATGATTATACTTTCAACGCAGATGAAATTTTAGTTGAGGCAAAGACAGGAGCTAAACGTAAGTTAATTGATTATCGCAAAAATCCACCACAAATTTACAATAGCGAAAAGGTACCGGGAAATGTTTGGGAATTTGCCAGGGTCAGGTATCGTATGGATGAATATGAGAACCACCCTACACAAAAACCAATTTCCATGCTTGAAAGGGTAATTAAGGCCAGTTCAAATATTGGTGATGTAGTTTTAGATCCCTTTTCAGGAACTTTTACGACATGTTATGTAGCGCAACAACTTGGCAGAAACGCCATAGGAATTGAATTACAGGATGAGTATGTAAAAATCGGGTTGAGAAGACTCCAATTAACTACAGAATATAAAGGCGAGAAACTTCAAAAAGAAATACGCACTTTTGAGGTTAATAATACAGCCAACACAATTCAAACTTTATTCTGATGGAACATTCATTTACTGCCAAAATCAAAGAAATTTTACAGCAACATTTTGGTAAAAATGCAGATGAAATATTTAAGGCAAGTGAATTATTGACTTATATAAATAACAAAACCGCTTCTGCTGGAAAAGGTTCCAAATCAAGGTCAAGTTTTGCTAATCTATACGCGATCTATGTATTAGTTGAAGATTACCTGAAGCAAGGCTATGATGGAAAAGGTGGTTATAGCGATGAATATGGAGGAGCGATTTTTATTGATTTATTTAACAGGCAACGGAAGCTGCCTTTTGGCGGCAGTTTACAAAATCATGCTTTAAATAACAGAATGAACGGGGAGTTTGAAAAGTTCTTCCCCAATTCAGAATATATACCAATTTTAAGAAACCAGGAAACAAATAAATACTGGATTAATGAAAATCTACTAAAAATCAGATTGAATAATAAGACCTACAATATTGGGAAACCTATTATTGCTATCATAGACCAGTATATACAAACCAAACAAGATTCCTTTCAGCGATTTATAAAGCAGTGCGAAGAGCTACAGCAAATGGAAGAAAAAGACTCGCAAACTGTGAAAGACTTTATTATTTCATTGCTCGCTCCTAATGTTGACGCAAGGTTATTTGAAATTGTTAGCTACGGCATCTTAAAATACTATTATCAGGACAAAGTAATTATTTGGGGATATAGTATGGAAGAATTAAGAGAAGATAATCTGATACTATATAAAACAGGTAGAACAAATGCAAATGACGGTGGTATTGATTTTGTAATGAAACCTTTGGGGACGTTTTTTCAAGTTACAGAAACAACTGATTTCAAAAAATATTTTCTTGATATTGACAAGGTACAAAAATATCCAATCACTTTTGTCATAAAATCTACTGAAACCGAAGAAGACTTATATGCTAAAATAAAAGGAAATGCTAAGAAGGTATATGCCATTGAGCAGATAGTTGACAAGTATATGAACTGCATTGAAGAAGTAATAAACATTGATAAACTAAAAGGGTATTTTATAGATGCGGTTGAAGCAAAACACCTGAAGAAAATACTTGCCGAAATCATATTGCAAAGTAAGGTTGAATTCAATATTGATGATGAAGAGGAATAAGTAGTGGATTCCATTTGGATTCATTTCTCAGCAATAAATAGATAGTAAATTACTAAAACTAAAACTACATTGTCAGAATCCCTCAACAAATACATCAGTTCTTCCGGTTTCTGCTCCAGGAGGGAGGCTGATAAGCTGATAGAGCAGGCGCGGGTAACGGTAAATGACGAACTCGTGTTGCCCGGCGCCCGTGTGAACCCCAGTGATATTGTGCTGGTTGATGGCGAACCGATCAAAGGAGCGGCGAAGAAAAGGCCAATTTATATTGCCTTCAATAAACCAGTAGGTGTTACGTCCACTACCGATGTTAACGACAAGTCGAATATCATCTATTTCATAGGCCATCCCAAGCGTATTTTTCCCATAGGCAGGTTAGATAAAGATTCTGATGGGCTGATATTCCTTACTAATGACGGCGACATTGTAAACAAGATACTCCGCGCCAGCAACAACCACGAAAAGGAATACATAGTAACGGTGGACAAAGCGATAACCCCGGAATTTGTAAAGAAAATGAGCGATGGGATACCGATGCTGGGAACCGTGACAAAGAAATGTTTTGTGCGCCAGGAAGGGGGCCGACGTTTCCGTATCATCCTTACGCAAGGGCTTAACCGGCAGATAAGGCGCATGTGCGAATACTTAGGCTATGCTGTCGTTACGCTCACGAGGATACGGATAATGAATGTGCAGTTAGGCAATCTCGCAATAGGGAAATGGCGTTATTTAACCCTGCCTGAAATTGATAAACTGAATGAAATGGTTGCTGAATCTACTAAAACAGAAGAGGTCTCCAAACCAAAAAAAACGGACAAAACAGGAACAGAAAGAGTTATCCAATACATCCCTAAGAAGCGCAAGAAAACTTAATAATGCTATTTATAAATAGGAATAGCTTTTGTTGGTCTTTGCGGGCTTAATTTTGAACACTTTCTTATTTTCAATTATTGTGAGTTTGCGTCTCTGCGCCTCCTTTGCGAGAAACTTTTTTTATGATAATTATCCAATCATTTCCAAAAACTTCGCCAGGCCCTTCTTTTTATCCTCATCTAAGTAATAACGGATATTCTCTGTATAGTAAGTATGCAGGTCGTAATAAGGGAAAGGGTTTTCAGCTATTATCGTATCTAAGTGTTGCAGTCCGATAGCGTTAGCGGCATTGAACTTCGCTATAAAATCCGCTGGCAGTTCTTTATTGGCCACCCATGCGGCGAATATAAAATCAAGCCCGGTATAGTCTTTCCATGCTGCCGACAGGTCATAAACATACTCAAAGTTGTGCAGTTGTTTCAACGCCCGGTCGCCAATGATAACGCCTGCATTGCCACCATTAATATAGTCTATATAATTTTCGCTTGCGGGCTTGTATGCTACTTGTTTTTTCCAGTGGTTTTCCAACAATAACTGCGCCAGCCTTACCGATGTGCGCGACTGGTAATCAAGATACACCGCTGCGATCTCTTCCATCGGTACCTGGCTGAAAAGCGCTACGGAAACCACATTACCATCAGCCCCTATACCATAATCGCTTACTATCTGTGTGCCTTTAATTGAGGGTATTGCCGCCACGGGAAGCAGGGCAAGGTCAATACTGCCTTCCTGCAATCTTTTTGCCAGCAGGGAAGGGTAGTCCACAACCAGTTCTATATCGTTTATTATTTCGCTCCGTTCTATGCCGTACAGTAATGGTTTTGTGTTCAGATAACTAACCGCTGCCACTTTTATTTTCCGGTCCAAATTCAGTTTTTTTTCGGGCGCAAAGATAGGGTAATGAATGTGCAAATGAGCATATAGCTCAACGTTCACTTATTTTTTTTGGTACTCTTAATTTTTATGTCTTAATTTTGATGAAAACACACTACTATGAAAGCACAAATGTTTTTAACCACAGCCGCCAGCTGCTCTTTGTTTATGGCCTCATGCGGTAATAGCAACACACCAGGCAGCGCCGCCACAGCAGATAGTGTGGTTGTCACACCACTCGGCCCGGTAACGCTCGCAAGTGTCAGCCCATCGCCCGAATTTCCCGACGCTTCATTAACTATGGGAACTGTAAAGGCAGAAAAAGCGGGGAACGATTCTGCCAAAGTCACCTTTAACTTCAACGTGAAGAATTATGAACTGAAAATGCAGACAACCGACAACGCAAATAAACTCTGCAATAACTCGGACAAAGGCCAGCACATCCATTTCATTCTTGATAACACTCCTTACAAGGCATTGTATGAGCCAACGAATGATGTGGTACTTGCCAATGGCACGGAGCATTACCTCGTGGCTTTCCTGTCCCGTTCCTACCACGAATCTGTGAAGAGCAAGGGGGCTGCGCTTGTTTATCATTTTGAAATAGATAAAAAGGGCAACCTGAAAAAATTAGAAGACCCCAAGACGCCCATGATTACCTACAGTCGCCCCAAGGGTGATTATTTAGGCAAGGACACAGCCAATATCCTGCTCGACTTCTATACCTGGAATTGCACGCTTGCGCCTGATGGCTATAAGGTAAAAGCGGATATAACCAATGAAGACAGAAGTACGCAGCAGCTAACGGTAACCATTGATAAATGGGAACCACATTTTATAAAAAATCTGGGTACCGGGAAATGCAAAGTTACACTCTCGCTGATTGATAAAGACGGCAAGCAGGTGGAAGGCCCCGAAACAACCGCATCAAGGGAATTTAACTTAAAAGCGCAATAAACCCAGCTTCCGGCAATATGGTGAAACGTACTAAACAACAGATACTTAAATCGGTTCTTATGCTTGCAATATCGCTCCTCTGCCTTGCCGGAGCGATATTTGTACTTTTCTACTGGAAGTAAAGGTTTGTGTTAGCGAAGATGGTCCCGGCTTTATTACTGCTATTTTGCGCTGGTGGCTATAGCACAGTTCATCAAAGGATTTCTATTGAGCAATAACCAGTCGTTTTGTTACCTTGACCAAAGTTAAAGGGTCAGCTATCTCTACCAAATAAATACCCGGTACTAATTCCCCGATATTGAGTACCTCTTTATCACTCGTAACTGTCATGGTGAGCCGCGCCGAACCCACCACATCATAAATACGCAATTCATATCCTGCTCCATTAATAACATTGAGTTCATTTTTTGCAGGATTAGGATAAATTTCCACATTTGCATATTGCCGTATTTGCACATTGGCAACGCCAGTTATCGTATCGCAGTTATAAATTGTAACTGCATAGCTTGTGGCGTTCGTTCCGCAACTGTTTGTAAAACCATATTTCACCGTATCCACTCCCACAGCAATTCCGGTAACAATGCCGTCGTTTACAGTTGCATTTGCGCTGCTACTGTTCCACACCCCGCCTCCCGGTGCGCCGAATAAGGTATCCAGTTCACCTATACATACCGACGTTGGGCCTGTTATAGTTCCTGTTTGAGGCAATGGGTCAATTGTGATTGCAAACGTTGTTTGCGCTGCTCCGCATGAATTGGTAACGCGGTAATTAACGGTATCTATACCAGCAGATACTCCGGTTACTATTCCTGTGCCGCTGATCGTTGCATAGCCATTACTGATGCCCCACGCGCCGCCTGATACAGCATTTGTCAAAGTAATGTTTGTACCTACGCAAACACTATCCACGCCATTGATGGTTCCCGCATCTGGCAAGGGGTTGATGGTGATTGTTTTCGTAATAGTGGCTGTGCCGCAAACATTAGTAACCACATAGCTGATTGTATCTGTTCCCACAGTTACGCCCATTAGTGAACCTGAACTTATAGTAGCTGAGGCATTACTTGCATTCCATACTCCGCCTGGTATTGTATCAGTTAAGGTGATAGATGAACCCACGCATACGTTCGTAGTACCACTTATTGTTCCCGCAGATGGGAAGGCGTCAACCGTAACTATTACCTGCTCTGCGCAACCTGTGGGTACAGTATAGCTTATGGCTGCCGTACCTGCGCCTGATGTTGTTACGCTGCCCGATGTTCCTATAGTTGCAACGGTTGTATTGCTGCTATTCCACGTACCGCCAGCCGTTACATCGCTTAGTGAAATGGTGTGGCCTGTGCAAATGTGGGTTGTACCGCCGCTCACCACTATCGGCGCGGGTAGCGGGTTTACGGTAAGCATGGCATTAGTGCTGCAACCATCACCCAATGTGTAAATAAGCATAGCCACGCCCGGTATATAGCTGGTAACAATACCCGCCGAAATACTCACCAATGTACTCGTCCATGCACCGCCGGATATGGAATCAGAAACATGCAAAGTATCGGACGCACATATATTTCTTACGCCTTCAATCGGGGGTACAGTGTTCACGGTAATCGTTGTTGTAGCTGCGCAATTAACGCCAGTTGATATAGGCACCGTATAGCTGATAACTGCATCCCCGCCTGATCTGCCGGTTACAACACCCGTAGGGCTTATGACCGCAATTGCAGTGTCCCTGCTGCTCCATGTGCCACCACCTGCAATATCGGTAAGCGCAGAAGTTAACCCTATACACACCCCGCCGGAACCACTTATGGCCGCCGGAGCAGGATGCACGGTAACTGTGATACCAACCGTGCAGCCAACACCCAGAGAATAATTTATAGTTGCTGTGCCGGGAGCAACGCCATATACATAGCCTGTTGCAGAACCAACTGTAGCTACCAATACATTGCTGCTGCTCCAATTACCGCCGCCGGGAAGGTCTGTTAAAGTATCTGTTGCGCTGAGACACACATTTGGCGAACCGCTGATAGCTCCCGGCGATGAGTTCACCGTTACTGTAATTACCGCCGGGCAACTTGCCGCGCCCACACTGTAAGTCACGATAGCTGTTCCTAATGATATACCCATAACCACGCCTGTAGGTGACAGGCTAATAATACCTGCTGAACCGGGGCTGCTCCACGAACCCCCTCCCGTCAGATCACTTAATGATGTGGACGAACCGATACAAACGCTCGTCAATCCGGTAATCGCATCGGGTGCGGAATTTACGGTTATTGGTTTAGTTGCGGCGCAGCCTGTGGGCAAAGTATAGCTGACTATTCCAGTACCAATGCTGATGCCTGTAACCATGCCTGTTACAGAATCTACAGCCAATAATGTACTTGCTGAACTCCAAATTCCTCCACTTGTCGTGTCCGTTAAGGTTATCGTCAATCCTTCGCAAACCGCTGCTACTCCCGTTATGGCGGATGGTGTTGCATTAACCGTTACAACTTTCGTAGCTGAACAACCCCCTACGGTATAACTAATCGTTGCAGCCCCTGCTGATACACCTGTTACTATTCCTGTCGGGGCAACGGTGGCAATTGTTGCCGGGCTGCTTGTCCACAAACCGCCGGTTGATGTAGTGCTTAATGTTGTTGTCGCATCCACGCATACCTGCGGAGTGCCGGTGATGCCTGCTGGTGAGGCATTCACGGTTATTGTTGTATTTGTTGTACAGCCTGTACCCAATGAATAAGTAACCGCCGCAACACCCGGCGCTACCCCGGTAACCACGCCCGATGAGCTGCCTATAGTGGCTGTAGTGGTGGGCGTTATGCTCCATGTACCACCTGTTGCAAGGTCTGTTAAATCTGTTGTTGCGCCAACGCAAACGTGCAGCGTGCCGCTCCCGATAGCTATCGGGACAGATGGCCCAGTGCTGACATTTACCGTTGTTGTTGCGGAGCAACCTGTCCCGGATAGTGAGCCTGCCGAACTAAAGGTGATAATTGCCGTGCCTGTTGCCAAACCTGTCACCACTCCAGTAGCAGCCACAACACTAACAACACCTCCAGGAGCCGTACTCCAGGTACCTGTGCCTGTACCGCTTAACGTAGTTGATGTACCTGTGCAAAGCCCCGTTGCGCCCGTTATTACCGGGGCGGTGTTCACCGTTATTGCTTTTGTTATTGAACAGCTACCGGTAGTATAAGTGACTAATGAAACTCCTGATGTTATGCCTGTTACAACACCAGTAGAACCTACTGTTATACCCGTACTTGTACTCCATATACCACCCGCCGAGGTGTCTGTTTCTGTTATACTCGTACCAATACACACAGCCGATGGCCCGCCAATCATAGCTGGTAGCGGATTTACCGTTACCACAGCAACAGCAGAGCATCCCGTAGCCGCTACTGTATAAGATATGTTGCCGCTGCCCGCTGATACCCCGGTGACAGAACCTGTGGAACCAACCATTACGCTCCCCGATGAACTATGCCACAACCCGCCACCCGTTGCATCTGTTAAAGAAATGCTGGAACCAACGCATACCCCACCTGACCCGGCAATGGCTGCGGGAGCAGCGATTACTGAAACTGTTTTGGTAACCGTGCAGCCGGTGCCCAGCGAATAAGTAATAGTTGTGGTGGCGGATGGTGTTATGCCTGTTACAATGCCGGATAGTGAACCTACAGACGCGCCTGCCGAACTACTCCACAACCCACCACCTACCAGGTCTCCCAGAGAAATAGTGCTTCCCTGGCAAACGGTTGATGGCCCGGTAATGGCGGTTGGCGACAGGCTTACGGTTACGGTGGTGCTGGTTGCACAGCCGGTGGGGAGGGTATAAATTATGGTTGTTGTGCCGATAGTATCGCCGGTTACCGCACCTGTTGATGATATGGTTGCCACGCTTGTGTGGCTACTGCTCCACGTTCCACCGCCGGGATCTGTGAGGGATATGGTGGAACCTATACACACCGCCGATGGCCCCGCAATAGACAGCGGCGATGGGTTCACCGTTACTATTGCTGTGCGGGTGCAGCCTATAGATGATGTATAAGTGACAACTGCCGAACCGCCCGACACGCCTGTAACAACACCCGTTGCAGAGCCAACGGAAGCAAAGCTGCTTGTGGTGTTCCATGTACCGCCAGCGATGCTATCACTCAATATTGTAGTTTGTGCGGGACATACCTGCATAGTGCCTGTAATGACCGACGGCAGCGGGTTTACAGTAATTGTTGCACTCACGCTGCAACCTGCGCCTATGGAATAAGTAATGGTTACCGGGCCGGGTGAAACCCCGGTTACCGTACCTGCACCTGCCCCGGTAGCTATTATAGTTGCAATACTGGTATTGCCGCTTGTCCACGTTCCTCCCGTTATGGCATTGCCTAAGGTGATGGTTGCGCCGGGGCATACGTGATTACTGCCTGTGATAGCGCCAGGCGAGGTGTTTACCGTTATTGTTTTTGTGGCATAGCAGCCGGTAAAGGGCAGCGTGTAAAATATGTTTGTGGCGCCGGGGGTTACGCCCGTTACCACACCAGAAGTGGAGCCGATATTTACATTAGCATTGCTTTTGGTCCAGGTACCGGTGAGGGTGGAATCGGTGAGGGTGGTGGTTAGGCCGACGCATACACTATTAGCTCCTGAAATGATGGATGGTAAGGGGTTTACGGTTACTATTGCTATGCTGGCGCAGCCCGTAGGCAGGGTGTAGCTTACTGTTGCCGTGCCGTGGGCTATACCCGTTACTATGCCTGTTGCCGAACCTATTGTTAGTAGCGGACTTGCCACGCTCCACGCTCCACCCGTACCACTACTTAGCGTGGTGGTACCCGCAGGGCATACATGCAGCGTACCGGTTATGGTTGCAGGTAAAGGGTTTACCGTTATTGCCTTTATTGCCGCACATGCCGTACCGCTGCTTGTGGCGCCTACGGTATAGCTGATTATTGCCAGCCCCGCGCCGGTGCCGGTGATGGTGGCGGACAGCGAAGTTGTGGAACCCAGAACAGCTATACCCGTTGACCCGGGGCTGCTCCACACCCCGCCTGTAGTGCTATCTGTTATGGTTATTACGCTGCCCTTGCATACTGCCACAGGCCCGGTTATGGCCACAGGCGCAGAGTTTACAACCATAGGAAAAGTAACAGTGCAACCAATACCGGTGGAGTAAGAAACAGTAGCGCTGCCATGAGACACGCCCGTAACAAACCCCGAAGCTGAACCAATACCTGCAATACCCGGAGCCGAACTACTCCACCCCCCACCGCTCACGCTATTATACAAGGGCGTTGTTGCGCCCACGCACACCGATGATGCGCCTGTTATAGCCGATGGCGCGGAGTTTACGGTTACCGGAGTGGTATTAAAGCAGCCCGATGGCAGCGTATAAGTAATAGTAGCCGGGCCGGTGCTTATACCCGTTACCACCCCGCCCGCAGCATCTATAAAAGCAGTATCATAGTTGCTGCTGCTCCATGCCCCGCCGGGTATGGAATTGCTTAGTGAATCTGTGTTGCCGAGGCAAAGAATAATTGAGCCGCCGATTGCAGGGGGTGTTGGATTCACTGTTATTGTTGAAGTTGTGTTACAGCCTGTTAGTAAGGTATAAGAAACATTCGCTGTGCCTGCTGATACCCCGGTAACTATGCCTGTTGAGCCTACTAATAGTGAGCTTGCCGAACTACTCCACACCCCACCGCTTGTAGCATCACTTAGCGGCAATGTGGCCCCGGTGCATAATGCAAAAGAGCCAGAGGCGGGTATTATTGCCGCAGGCACGGGGTTTACCGTTACTGTTCTTTCTGCTATGCAGCCATTGGGCGCAGTATAGGTTATGATTGCCGTACCAGCGAATACACTTGATACCACACCAGTTACCACACCGGATATTGAGCCTATGGTAGCAATAGTGCCACTGCCCGAAGCCCATATACCACCCGTAGTAGAATCACTTAAAGTTATAGTGTTGCCAGTGCATACAGCAGTAACGCCTGTCCCGATAGCTATCGGGATTGACGGTGATTGGTTCACCGTTACAGGC